>TARA_R110000751_G_scaffold307433_1_pt1 | contig 94611 bp, 83 predicted proteins | sample TARA_R110000751 | Tara Oceans TARA_R110000751 (sample SAMEA4398001) | marine metagenome | biome: Polar Biome; feature: [MES] marine water layer (ENVO:01000295) within the mesopelagic zone...; material: water (ENVO:00002006), including particulate matter (ENVO:01000060) such... | reverse complement strand
GCTTTTACCGGTATTCATGGCAATGACAGGTGGTTTGCTTTTACCCGTATTCATAGCAATGACAGGCGGTTTGCTTTTACCGGTATTCATAGCAATTACAGATTTTTTACTTTCAGTTGTGTACACAATTGAATGATAGGAGGAGTTAATTTTTTTATATAATTGTTCGGTCAAAAGTGGAGCGGGCTGAAAAGGAGAAGAAAGAACCATGTGGCTCATCAACGATAAAGAAAGAACAGGTAAAGTGATAACGTTTTTTAGTAATTTCATAAAGCATCTCTCTAAATAAATTAGTTAGGCGACAGTTCGCACTGTCGATTATGTCGTGTTTATTTCGAGATGTGGAGCTTTACGCTTTTAGAAGCCTTGGTAGTAGTAATTTATAACTTTCATTGAAAATTGCCCATATCGCGAGAGTAGCTATACCGTGCATTAAATAAGCATTCGAGTGATAGAGGACTAAAAGACTGTCGACATTAGCAAGATGTCTAATGAGGTATTCAGTAACGATAGCGACTTGAATTAAAATTGACAGGCCGTAAAGTCTAAATATTGTCCAATCTAAATTTATGGATTTGGCGGACTTTTTTAAATAATGCTCAGATATACTAACTCTAGAAAAAATGAGATTTCGTACGAGCAAATTCAAACCGATTAAAGACATGTGCCAGTATATCTGTGGGGCAACATATTCTGTGACGTACCAATAAAGTTCAATACCAACGACCGCTATTATGAAAACGAAAACGAATTTGGCAATTTTATCGTGACGAAGCCGGTATGCTAGAAATAGGCAAGCAATATAAATAAAACTCTTAACGAGTTCACTATTTGATAAATATATCCAAGCAAATTCTTCGAGAATATGTTGCATGAGAATAATTACCACTATGCCAATTACGTTTATATCTTTTCTGCAAACAAACCCAGTAAATAACAATATGCCAAGAAATAGACGGTCGAAAATGAGAGCATTACCAAAGGTTAAAATACCCGCGGCGATAAAAAGCCCTCCAAAGAGGGCCGTTATTATCTTGGGTAAGTAGGCGCGAATTAACATCAGGTATGATTAAAACCGAAATAATCCATAACGGTTGAAAAAAATGATTCGCGAGTTTGTTCTGAAGCCTTTTGCCTACATACCGCCCACCATTTGCTTATCACCTCAACGCCTATACTGTTCATGGTTTCAGGTTTTTCGTTCTCAATAGCAGAAACGGTTTCTCGGCTAATGCCCACTCGCAAAGCAAGTTCGCCTTGAGTGTATCCAGCCTCTTTACGAAGTGACTTAAGTTGCACACCGCTGAACTTCTTTCTACGTGACATAGTGAGTTGCCTTTCTATATATGATTTCGTCGTAGTTTTTAAATCAGCCTTGAATCAAAGAACGGTTTAAAAATTACCCATTGTGGAACAAATATAAGGGAATGTTGTTAACTTGTAAATGCGTATTAACAAAGAAATATTGATCATTCGAGTATGAATTTCTTTTTTAACTTCCGGTGGTTAGTCGTCACTAGGGCCCATACCTGCTTCAGTGCTTCACGTATTTTATTGCTCAGAGAACTAAGCGCCAATGGATTACTTTTGTAATCGCCCTAGCTGACCATTTTTAACCATCTCAATGTTTCCCAGCGACAATTTTGATGGGTAACTGGCGACAGATTGTCAATTATTTATATAAACTGATTCCCTTTCTGGCTTCATTATCATGTAAATCATCAAGTGTTAGGCTTGTCATCTGTTTTGGTTACAAGTCAAAAAATGGCTTGTTATACACACTACACTGTTATTGAAGGATGGAATTTATGATGCCAAGCCAGAGTGCGAGCTCACCAATGCAGTGTATCAACCAGGGTTACAGCCAAATGTTCCAAGCTGGGCCAGTTACTATGGGCGTAGCTTGTTCTGCGGACTAGGCGTTTTAAAGATAGTGGGGTGAATCAGGTTACGTTGAATTTACGTTTTAGCCATGGGGCAATTTCTTTGTCGCAACAACGCTTAGCAAAAGATATTTTACTGGAACTTTGATATTAGGAGAAACAAACATGCAGAAATCAATTTTAGTCACAGGGGCCACTGACGGTATTGGCTATGAAACGGCAAAAATGTTGTTGTCACTTGGTCATCAGGTGCTGTTGCACGGTCGAAACAGTGAGAAATTGCAAAAAGTGCAGGCGGAGTTAAGAAGTGCAACTGGCAATGAAAACACAGAAATTTATATTGCTGACATGTCGAGCATGGCAGAAGTCATGGTGCTTGCGGCGGAAATTCAAGCTAAACATAGCACATTGAACGCCGTGATAAATAACGCAGGTGTCTTCAAAGGCCCAAGGCGGATCACGAAAGACGCGCTTGATATAAGGTTTGCGGTCAACGCCCTCGCTCCTTATGTACTCACTCAGGCACTGTTACCTTTGTTAGGTAAAGCTGACCGAGTGGTGAATGTTTCATCTGCTGCTCAGGCTTCCGTTAGTTTAGACGCCTTATGGGGACGTGAAATTCTAAGCGACGGTGAGGCATACGCACAAAGCAAGCTTGCACTAACCATGTGGTCTCGCAAATTAGGTTTACGAATGGCTGATTCTGGGCCGCTGATTATTGCTGTGAATCCTAAATCTTTACTTGGCAGTAAAATGGTAAAAGAGGCCTTTGGCATGGCCGGTAGTGACCTGAAGGTTGGTGCGGATATACTTTGCCGTGCCGCTTTATCAGAAGAGTTTTTGAACGCTTCTGGTCAGTATTTTGACAACGACATTGAAAAATTTGCTGACCCCCACGTAGACGCACTCGACGAGAAAAAAGCGCAGTTAGTGGTAACGGCTATAGACCAAATAATCACAAAATTAGCGCTTGATGCTCATTAATTTGAATTAATAGGCGCTTACTTCATGGGCAAAATCGCCATGAATAAAATTGTCCTTGAATGATAAAACGCAAACTATCGCTGCATGTTAATAACCCGAACGGAACGCCTGAATATTTCAAGCCCGCCGGAGATCAGGAAACGAGCAATGACTAAAAATATTATGTGGGCCGTAGAGGGCCAAATTAAACCGGGTAAAAAAGACTTATTTACCCAAGTTATGACCGACTTGGTTCATACGGCGAACAACGAGCTTGTAACCATTATTTATGAATGGACAGTAGCTGCGAACGGTACAGATATTCATATATATGAGCGTTATGAAGACGAAGTCGCCGCGCAAGTTCATCTCGGAGCGTGGAGTCAAAACGGTCCGCGTTTTACCGATGTAGTGCAAATCACCCAGATAACGGTATTCAGTGCTCTGTCGCAAGAACTTAGGGCGGCATTTGCTGGGCCTGAGACTGTCTTTATGTCGCCAATGAGGGGCTTTATTCGTTAACGTTTTTTGTCTGTTTAACCCGGCGCCGCTTAGATAAGCGTGTGCGAATGTAAATATGTGTTGGTAAGGAAGATGAAATATCTGAAACAAGATATTTCATCTTCCTTACGTGTAGGTCGTTTACGTTTGTTCGTTAATTAAACGCTGATATAGCAAATCTTTAAGTATTGCTCTGTCGTGTTTCATTTGATGCATCGCCTCATCATCAATCGGGGCGTCTTTTAGTTCTAGTATCCGAATTTCCTTATCTAAATCGTTATACTTTTTAGCTTTTTCAGCAAACTGTTTATCGCTTGTAGTGAGTGCCGATATGGTATCTCTGTATTCTGGGAAATCGCTATTAAGTGAGTGATTTTCGCCTAACATAGTAACTCCTTTATTGAAGGGAAATAATGACGCGCTTGCTTAGTTGATAGATTTATCGCCATAACTAAACGTTTGCTTCAACTATTGAATACATAGGGTCGGTAACAGCCTTTGTCAATCCCCAGCGATTTTTGATAAATCCTTTTGCACACTAAATCAACTTTTGGATATGCTGCGCTGGGGTGTTGATTGGTTACTGCTCTTTTGCAATCAAGTTATTTTTTCAACGTTTGCTCCCAGTACGGTGTCTGTCCATAATATTCAATAAAGTAATCGATAAAGGCACGAACCTTAGGCGCGAGTAATCGATTACTGGGGTAAACCGCCCAAATCGCGGTCTTAGACACCATAGGGAAGTCTGGCAGTACTTGGACTAATTCCCCTTGCTGCAATGCTTTATAGGCACACCATATGGAAGACATAACAAGGCCTGAGCCTGCTATGCCGGCATCACGCACAGCTTCGCCATTGTCGATACGAATTCGGCCATTTGCTTTCACGCTGAGCGGACCTTTTGGGGTTGCAAATTCCCACATATCTAAGCCCATCAAGTTAACACTTTGATGTTTCGAAATATCTTGCGGGCTGCTTGGTTCGCCAAATTTTTTAATATATTCAGGCGCAGCACAAATGATGCGCCTATCGGGTGCAAGCTTTCTGGCAATCAGATTTGAGTCTTTTAACGCAGCATCGCGAATGGCTATATCAAAGCCGCCTTCAACTAAATCGACTATGGAGTCGTTAAAGCGAAAATCTACCGACAGTTCAGGATAGCGAGCCAAGAATCCCGCTAGAGCAGGCACTATATGCATGCGCCCGAAGGACGCAGGAGCCGTCACTCGTAGCGTTCCTTTTGGGTTGTGTTCGCCATCGCCAACTGACGCACGAGCGGTCTCAATGTTAGTTAGTATTTCTTCTGCGTGGGGTAAAAACGCTTCACCTTCTTCTGTTAACGACACCTTACGAGTGGTTCGGTGCACAAGTCGAACGCCTAAGTTGTCTTCAAGCTTGCTGATGTAGGTGCTCGACACAGCCGGAGATAAGTTTTGTTCGCGGCCGGCAACACTGATATTGGACGTTTTAGCGATACCGACGAAAAGTTTAAGGTGTTCAATGTTCATGTTTATTATCAACTAAATCTAAAAACTGATTGTGTTATAGGTCTTATTATCACCGTATAGTAAAGTAGTTACAATGTGCTTTCTTAATTAACTAAAGGTAGCTCCCATGAAAGCGATGATTATTAACCAGTTTGGCGACTCCAATGTATTTACGTTAGCTGATATAGCTAAGCCTGACATAAAAGCGGGTCATGTGTTGGTTCAGGTTGCGGCCACTAGTGTAAACGCGGTGGATACCATGATACGTCAAATGGGGCCAGAGTTGCCTTTATCACCAGCAGCTCCGGCAGTATTAGGTATGGATTTCGCCGGAACTGTTGAAGCCGTGGGAGAAGGAGTCTCTCATTTTGCTGTAGGTGACGAAGTCTATGGCTGTGCTGGTGGATTAACTCACTTACCAGGCTCACTAGCCGAGTACATGCTGGCGGATGCTAAATTGATTGCACTTAAGCCAAAGAATTTATCTATGCATGAAGCCGCTGCATTGCCATTAGTGGCTATTACTGCATATGAAGGTCTTGATAGAGCACAAATTAAACCAGGCCAAAACGTGTTGGTGCACGGCGGTTCAGGCGGCGTAGGCCATATTGCGTTGCAACTGGCACGTTACTTCGGCGCCAATGTTTTTTCTACTGGTGGTGGCGATAAGCAAATGGCTTTAATTGAAGCGCTAGGCGCTTCTAGTATTAACTATAAAACTGAAACTGTGGCCGATTATGTACAAAAACACACTCAGGGCGCGGGTTTTGATGTGATATTTGATTCAGTGGGCGGTACAAACCTACTTAACTCGTTTGAGGCTGCAGCGTTAAATGGACAGATTGCGACTACGGTATCTTTGCTTGAACTTGATTTATCCGGCGCGCACTTCAAAGGTTTGTCGTTGCACGTGGTGTTTATGCTTATTCCTATGCTGCATGATCATAAGCGTGAAGCACATGGGAACATTTTGGCTAAATTAGCAGACATTATTGAAGCGGGTCATTTACGTCCAGTACTTGATGAACTGACTTTTAGTTTGGAAGAAGTAGGTAAAGCACACGATCGCTTTGCCAGTGGACAAGGCTTGGGTAAAGTCGTCATCGACGTTTAACGTTTCCTTGCAAGCGAGGGTGGTGTCGGCTACTCACTTTTACGCATAAGTACTTTCAGCGTCGCTAGCGTTGTACGCTAGCTTGAGGTCTTTACGGCCTCTTTTTTGTATGTATTGACATCAGATTACATCTTAAACGCCCAGTTATGCTTGTTAGCAATGGTTTACACGTTTAGTGATATTAAGTTCAAAAGTCACTTTTAAACCCTATTCATTCTTGCCAAAATGCAGTGACTTCCTTTCTTGAGTGCAAATATGAACGCTAAAGATCTCACCCATTTGTATTGGTTTTGCCAAGCCGTGCGCCATGGCGGGTTTGCGGCGGCTAGTGAGCATATTGCGGTTTCTGCGCCTACTTTATCGAGAGCAGTCAGTTCATTGGAACGTAGCTTAGGTGAAAAATTATTGCATCGAAATGCTAAACAATTCCAGTTGACCGCTGCTGGTGAGCAATATGTCGCTCAATTTTCTGGGCAATTTGATACGCTTTCCCGTAGCTGGCAAGGTATCAATAACCAGCATGCAGAGCTTAGCGGTGATATTCACATTTCTTGCCCTGAACCCTTTGCTGATTTTATCGTACAACCCATCGCGATTGATTTTATGGTTGCACACCCTAAGGTTAACATTCACGTTAAATTTGCTGCAGATACTGAGCGTTTTTTTGATGATCGTATTGATCTTGCAATGGTGACACGTGCGACCAAAACCCCTTATTTGGTGCAGAAAATGCTCTTTGAAACCCCCTTATCTTTAGGGGCCAGTCGTGATTATTTAGAAAAGCACGGCACGCCTAAATGTGTAGAGGATTTGAATCAACATAGGTTAATAGCGGCTAATACACTTACTGCTTGGCATTTCGAAGAAAACGATGAGCATAAACGTGTAATGTTGAATCCACGGTATTCCGTCAATAGTTTGCGCTTGGCAACGCAGGCGGCGTGTAAAGGCGTCGGTATTTGCTTATTACCTGCACATGCGTTAGCGACCTTTGTAGAGAAGGATGCACTTACTCAAGTGCTAAAAGAAGTGACTTGTCAAAAAGGTCGAGGCTATTTGGTTTGGTCTGACCGAACATTGATACCAGCGCGCGTAGCTAAATTTCGCGACCTTATTGTTGACGCGCTGACGAATGGCCCAGTGTTTTTGTCTAAACTGGGCCAGTAATAAATACACGGCTAAAAGACGTTTTCGTTAATTGTTTATAGCGTTTTTATGTTCGTATAAAACAGTATAAGTACAAGGCAATACCACTAATATCAGCACAGTTGAAAATGCTAAGCCAAAGGCAATACTGATAACCAATGGTATGAGCACTTGGCCTTGTAGGCTTGTTTCAAATAATAACGGTAACATACCGGCAATGGTGGTGTAGGTCGTTAGTACAATCGATCTGAAGCGCTCTTGGCAAGCGAGTACTGCGGCCGCACGTATTGCGACTCCGTCTTGAGTGCAGGGCTTACTAAACCGTATCCAATTATATTGGGCGTAACCTGTGGAGCTGTGACAGGGAAGTAAAACGTATTTACACTGATTTGCTTCGCTCCAATATGCACTGGATTAGCCTTAAATACGTTTGCCAACACAAGTGCCAATACTCCTATCGCGAGCAGTAATCAAATTATCCTAGGTTGCTTAACGATGTTTAAAAACGTTGTGAAAGTGGTGGTTTCTGTTGCCGAGTAGTCATCTGCTTAACATCCATCAAAGACTAGGGGCAGGTTGAACCAGCCATTTGGTTACAACAAAACGAATGCTACCGGCGATAACAAGCAAGGTTGGTAAAGCAAAAGGAACCATGCGTGTCACTGTGTCTAACCAAGGCTCAAAAAGTGCTGCTCCCTTAGGTAAGGTGCTGTAAAGCATAACGGCTGGCATGGCCGTTAACATAATGGGCAGCATAATGGCCACCGTCAGTGGAATTTGAAATTTATGAGGTAGTTTTTTCATGGTGCATTCACCGTATTTATTCAAAGTGATGGCATTTTACCAATGGTTTTATCATTCAAAAATAGCGCTTTATGAATTTTAAGATTTCAATTATGCATGTATTGGTAGGGATTAGCGTATCTCCATAACAATAATCTCTGCCGACGCACCTTATGAGGGGTAGTAAGGGATGCTTAATCACTTTATGTGCACAAATGAAGGAGGATCCCGTAAGCATTGATTGTTTATGTGCCTAATTTCAGCGAAAATAGCGCGCAATTACGATTAACAAGACGGATTTGATGATTGAAGCGCTGTTTGAAGGCTTCTAACTGTGCCTACAAACCGTGAAAAACGAGAAGATTTAATTAGATGTCTAACGCTTTAATTCCGCAAGAAGTCTCACGTAGACGCACCTTTGCTATTATTTCCCACCCTGATGCCACCCAGCCTTTCAACGCTTAAAATCACCTTTCATTGCACACCACAATCACACCTCAACTTACTGAATTTAAAGGTTTTTTGTCTTTTTCTCGTTTCTTTGCTTTTCAATGATGTTCAAGCGTAATCTCGGAAAGTGTGTACAAACTTGAGTACAAATTCCGTTTTAGAGGTCTTTGGCGAAAATTCCATGACACAAACCTGGCTGTAGGCCTTGTCGTTACTGGGTTTGACGTAAAAAGTACTACCGTTAAAAAGAGTCTCTTTTTTTGGTAAATGTTTTCTTCTGTGCCAAATTACAAAATTTAATGAGGGAGTCTATTGTTGGTGTAATTTTTGCTCTAGTGTTTGTTTTTGAAGATGCTTGAAGCGAACCAATACGGTTATTTCTAATTGAGATATCAGACTTACCTTCAAATTTAGTTGCTGTTTACACCATCATTTTGCACTTGTTTTTCGACTTGTGTGTACAAAATTTCCTGTAACTGTGTACAAACTTCCTCTTTGTTGCACTTATCTTCTGGCGATTTGACGCGAGTTCTTCTGTAGCCCTTGCTGTATAAGGTCTGAGCGACAAAAGTACTTAGGGAGTTTGATGCGTCAGTTCGCGATTATCAGCGAGAGTATCGCTCTTTTGTCGATGACAAAAATCTCCTTCTACTTATATATAATTATGTATCAGTTCATGGCTTTTGATATGTAATAGCTAATCGAATTTGTGTTATTTGAGTCACTGTGATATGTTTTTGTATATAATTATTCTTAAGTGATGCATTAAGGCGTATCAAAATGAGCTATGTAACAGAGCAGATACTAGAAAGTCTTCGAGAAGCTCGGGTACGAAAGGGGTTTAGCCAGAGAGAGTTAAGTGCTCGTTCGGGGGTGCCTCAAAGCCATATTTCGAAAATCGAGTCTGGCAGTGTTGATTTAAGAATATCCAGTTTGATTGCACTTGCCCGTGTACTAGACCTAGAGCTATTGGTTGCGCCTAAAAAATCTGTACCTGCCATCAAGTCGATCATTCGAAGTGGACAAGGTATTAACGGCATCAGCGACGAGGGTGAGCCAATGTCGCCCGCATATCAGTTAGAGGAAGACGACGATGACTAACCATGTCTCTACGCTCAACGTTTTGCTTTACGGTGAACCCATTGCAACGATCACCAACGTGGGCAATGACAGAACGATTTTTGCCTTTATGGATTCGTACATTAATGACGAATCACGGCCTGTGTTAGGGCTTGGCTTTAAAGATTCGCTAGGTGGCTTGCTGACTAGCTTCAAACCGACCCAAACCAAGTTAACCCCGTTTTTCTCTAACCTTTTGCCAGAAGAAACCATGCGAAATTACCTGGCAGAGCGTGCCGGTGTTAATCCAGCGCGGGAGTTTTTTCTATTGTGGGTACTGGGACAGGATTTGGCAGGCGCAATCACGGTTGTGCCTGCGGATGGTGAAGCTTTACCACCTAGTGTGCATCAAGACATAGAAGATGAAACGAAAACAGATGAGCCAATGCGTTTTTCATTGGCGGGAGTGCAGTTGAAGTTTTCAGCTGTGCAGCAGGCAAATGGCGGTTTGACGATCCCAGCAACCGGTCAAGGTGGCTCTTGGATTGTAAAATTACCGTCGTCTCGGTTTGAAGCTGTGCCAGAAAATGAATATTCGATGATGGAACTGGCTCGAATGTTGGGAATGGACGTGCCAGAAACGCAGCTACTCCCCATTAATCGGATTGCTAATATCCCCAATGGCATTGGCAAATTTGGTGACAGTGCGTTTGTGATTAAGCGTTTTGACCGTGCAGATGGCCAAGCTGTTCACATTGAGGACTTTGCGCAAGTGTTTGGTGTTTATCCTCAAGATAAATACAAAAAAGCCAGTATGCGCAATATTGCTCATGTTATCGGTATTGAAGGGCAAGACGAAGACATTGCTGAATTTACTCGCCGATTGGTGTTCAATACTCTAATTGGTAATGCTGATATGCATTTGAAGAATTGGTCTGTGATCTACAAAGATAAGCGCACCGCATCGATTGCGCCTGCTTATGACTTTGTTTCAACCATTCCTTATATCCCCGATGATAGTGCATCGCTGAAGGTGAGCCGTAGCAAGAGATTCAGCGATTTCACGCTGGATGAGCTATCACACTTAGCGGCTAAAGCCATGTTGCCAGAAAAATTGGTGTTAGATACTGCAAAGCAAACTGTAGCAGGCTTCCATGAGGTATGGGCGAAAGAAAAAGCGCATTTACCCCTCACTAAGTCAGTGATTGAAGCCATCGAAATGCACTTACGAAGTATACCGCTACGCTGAATTCCTAGTAGCTAGAGCGTGCATATCGATAAAGATGGTTTAACTTAATGCGATTTTACGGCGCTTTTCGCCGTAAACTGGAAATTTGGTAAACTGCACAATGATACCGGTGTCATGATAAGGCTGATCTTCTGAACAAATCATGCATCTTTCTGACCATCAACAAGTGATGAATCAGGCGATGATAGCTTTACATTGATTTTCAGGAGAATGCAGATGACAGCAGTAGCGCACCAGGTAACCCCTTTTCTAACATCTTACGAAGTGATGGCTCGTTACCACATTAGCTATACGACGCTCTGGCGAAGAATAAAAGATGGTAGCTTGCCGCAACCTCGTATCAACCGAAATACACGAAACAAGCTGTGGCACATTGAAGATTTGGAGGAGTATGAGAAGAAAGAGGACTGAGCCTCTTTCTTTTATTTTATTGTCCGAAACGCCAGTTGAACGGAAAGCCTGTCGGCTCGATGATGGTCTCTAGCTGTTGATACCAAACGTCGTAAGCATGACGCATTTCATCCAGGTACTGATATTGGTTGTAGATAGCATCCAACCCTTTTTTGCTGTGGCCAATCATCAACTCGGCAACTTCTTGCGTGGTGATGGCTGACATTCGCGTTCGCATCGTTCTGCGAAGATCATGCATAGACCAGTGTTCCATCTCAATACCAAGCGACCTGCGAGCCCAGATTTTCACATTGTTAGGAATAGTGGTGTCAAAGCCATTTGTGGCAAGCTCTTCTTGTCCGTTCGCGGGAAACAAGTAAGTTGATTTGCTCATCTGCATCGCCAGTTCAATCAGCTCGATAGCTGGTTTGATTAGTGGCCGCATGATCGGCGCTCCAATTTTCTCACCTTGTTTGCGGATCTCTATGGGCACTGTCCACATTGCAGATTGCAAGTCAAAGTGATGTTTTTCAGCTTGAATGAGTTCGCCCTTGCGCCCTCCCAATAAGAGAAGCAGTTTTATGTAGATGCGATTCTTCTCAGTGATTTTTGACTCATGCAAATAGCGCCAAAGTATCCTGATCTCGTTGTCATTTAGCACCCGAGTTCGTTTGCCTTTCTTACCGCCAACCTTTTTTGCTGTGATCCCAGCGGCAGCGTTAATTTCCAAAATTTGTTCATCAATCAGCCAGTCATAAAACTTGTGCAGCACAGACACCAGACGTTCTGTGTTTGAAGGGGACGACTCCGAAACCTCACGAAGACAGTTTCGCAAGGACAATTCATTGATGTCAGTTAATGGGTACTTGCCAAGTCGGGGCAGCAAATATATTTCACTGCTGCGTTTTTGGTAGTGCCACGTTTTCTCCTTTAGCCCTTGCTTACCGGCAGAGTCTATCCAGTCTCGAAAAATCGATTCGAAGCTTTGATTGGCAGAATACTTGGCCCGTTCCTGCTGTAGGTAGAGCTTGGGGTTTCTGCCCTGGTCGAGTACCGCCCTTAACCTATCCAGCTCATTCCTAGCTTCAGCAAGCTTCATAAGTGGGTAAGTACCAATGTCTACCCGCTGTTGCTTGCCATCGAAACGATAACGAAACTGAAAAACAATTTTGCCCTTGGGCGATACCCGAGCACTTAGCCCATCTCGGTCGGCTTTTACTACGGTTTCTTTTGCTTCTTTATTTAACCTGGCATCGAGCCAGCTAACTGATAACGCCATGTTATAAGCCCAGCCCTAGTTTGGATTTTAATGATTGTTTACGTGATTCTGCTTTGGGTTCTGGCGCTGTACTCTTAGAAGTAACTTCACCATCTGGTGCATGGCCATCCACCGGTGCAGATGTCGTGGATAGATTGGGTTGGCTCATGTGAATTAACCCAAAGGTGGCCAGCATCCGCAGACGCTCAGCGCGTTCCCGTGGTGGCGTCTTTTCCAATTCTTTGAGCAGTTCAGGGTGGCTCCCTGGGGGAATGTTGACGACAACTCTCATAATCAGACCCCATAAAACCAGAAGCCTCGGACGTTCGCCAAAACAGACTGTTCCGGCACGATGATCTTGCTTCGTGAAAAAATCTCCTTGGCCGCTTCCTTATAAGCCATGGCTCCACCTCCGGCGATCAATACCAAGTCCGCATTGATGCTTTCGTCACGCATGGATTGGCGCATGGCTGTAAGAGCAACAGGCGCTACCTTTTTCATGGCAGCATTCAGATAAGGTGAAATATCGACTTTTTCTCCAAATAGCAGGACCTGTAAGTCGCCAGTTCTCATGGCTTTTTCAAGTCGATCCATTCCGACTTTGGCACCGTGATCTTCTGAAATCAGCTTATCAATGGTTTCCAGTAGCACGGACATTGCCTGAAGACTGGTTCCTGATGAGCTGTAGCGAATTTCTCCGGCCTCAAGGGCAACCCAGTCAACAGAAAAAAAGCCGGGATCGATGACGACGACGCGACCTTCTTCAATCAAGCCCAAATCACCACCTGTTTGAACCAGATCCATATAGGCACCGGCAGGCTGCGGCAGCACTTTGACGTCATGAACGGTGATGCTGCGCTTAGGCGTCACTTGATGGACACCTTTTAAACGCTGTACAAGGTCAGACTTACGTTGTGGTTCATGAAACTGGGAAACCGGTAATCCAGTGACAACCAAATCGATGGATTCTGTTTCAGCCATTAACAAGGCGGCATGAAAAAGTGCCTTATAGGTTTTTGTGGTGGGATATTCCGGGTGAAGCTCTCGTTCCCAGCCTTGAAGGCGTCCAGCAGGAACACCAGCGGCCCAACGCTCATTATCGACAAACACATACAAACAAGTTTCATCATCGCCTCCACCGATACGCTCCGGCATACGATCCGCAGGACCGGCACCCGCAGGCAGAATAATGGTTTTCGGTTCACTGCCTGATTGGCCAATTGCCAGCTTCAGGTTTGAGTAACCGATATCTACGCCTAGTACAAACATACTTATCTCCTGTGCACTCAAAGTGCTCTAACGGTTTTCAATCAACCGCACTGGTCACGCTTGGGCTTTTCCAAGTGCTCTGGCGGTTCACTCAAATGTCATTATCAGGATTCGGCGCACTGGCGGTGGGCAGAAAGGTGACAAATCCTTTCATCTATCTGCCTATTGCATTTTCGCAAAAGTATGAGAATAGGCTCTGTTTGGCGGCGGATAACCTAGCCAAAAAAATCGAGACGCCAAACGTTGTTTGCATTCTGGCCTGAACTTGCCAAACGGTTTGTATTTTCATGGCAATACGTCTTTTTAGGCGTTTTTAAGTGAAATCGGCCTGTATCCCTTGTCAGGTATGGGATTGCGCGAGTTGATTTATATCGAGACGCCAAACAGTGATTGTTACGGCAGTTTTACGTTTGGCGTTTCGATCCAAAAGCCAAACGGATAGTGGTTTTGGCTTTTGGGGTTAATTGGATGGGGAAATTGGTTTGGTAGAAATCGTCAATGAACAATGGAAAGCAGAGGTATCAGATTTACTTCAGCAAGAAACGGACAGGCTAAAAGCACTGGCACGAACTGAAGTTGATGACTTTTGGGTTACCCATTACAAGGTTCGCGAGAATGCGCCCTTTAAAGATTGGGGGCTGCTTGGTGTCCGTATCAGAGACTTTAAGTATGGCTTTGGCATTGAGTGGTACATCAACAGTTTTCACGGTCAACGAGGCAAACGCGTGGTCTTTAGCAAGGGGCTGCGTATTTCAAAGACGAAGCTGAGATACGCATTTTTGGACTGCCAAGGTTTGGCCAAAGAATGGGAGCTAGCGCTGGCCATGGAGAAAGAAGAATTCTTCAGTGATATTCGACGCCAGGTTGATAAGCTCAACATGTTGCGTCGCAAAGTGAATGCCTATTGAGTTAACTGCGCTATTTCACTCGCGGTAACTGGTCTGTTTGTTGCCTGCTAAGAAAGGGGTTAAATACATCCTTCTGGACGATGAGGAGAGCGACGACATGTTGGTAGAAATGAACGTCTCACCACAGGCACGCAAGAAAAATCCTAACCTACCTGAAAAATGGCAAGTCAGAGCCGTTACATATCAAGTACAAGGTAAGCACAAAACCGTGTTTACGTCTTTGCCGAGGGAAGAGTACGACGGAGAATTGGTCGCTGAGCTTTACCATGAGAGATGGTAAATTGAGTTGGGGTATCGAGACATAAAAAGTTCGATGCAACACAACGCTTTAGTACTGAGGAGTAAGACGGTGGAGCTTGTCTATCAAGAACTATGGGGGGCTTTTACTTGGTTATAACTTGGTGAGACGAGAGGCCAGTCAAGCGACAGTAGAGCATGGTCGAATGCCCAATGAAATCAGTTTTAAGTACGCTTGTCAGTTTATCGCGAGTCAACAAAGGTCATGTGCAAAGAGGTGTCTCCCGGTAATACGGCAAAGCGTCTAAAAAGTCTGCGAGGAGACTTATCCATCCTTTTTATAGACAAACGCCCTAAGCCAAATAGGCCTAGGGCGGTAAAAATATCAAAGACCCGATATCCAGTTAATCGCAAGGCAGCTCCGCTTAAGTGAACTACATTGCAGCAAAAAGCTGGGTTTTATCGATACTCTGACACATGAACATGTGTTCATGTAAAGGATTTTATGACGATTTCTTCCACGGTATCGGCATGTTCAAAATAATGCGCTTGACCTTCCCACGATGGTAAGCCTTAAGGTTGTTCTTTATCTGAACATAACGATGAGAAATACATCATGAGCATTCAAAAAAAACAGCATTCTAATGATGGTGAAACTCAAGTCAGTTTGCCCATTGAGGGAATGACTTGTGCAAGCTGCGTTGGACGAGTTGAAGCCGCTCTGGCTAAGGTTGAAGGTGTACAAAGCGTAAGCGTTAACCTTGCAACTGAGCGTGCAGATATCCGCCTAAATACATTAGTTAATCGTATGGCGTTGGTTGAAGCAGTTGAAAAGGTCGGCTATGAGGTTCCCCAAGCTTCTGTAGAGTTATCAGTTCAGGGCATGACATGTGCATCATGCGTAGGGCGTGTCGAAAAGTCGCTCCGAGCGGTTAAAGGTGTAAAAGAAGCCACTGTTAATTTAGCGACTGAAAGAGCCACTGTTCGTGGAACCGCTGGAGCTGATGACCTCATAACTGCTATCGAAAAAATCGGTTATGAAGCCAGCCTGGTTGATAACCAAAGCCAGAATAATGATGATACTGCAGAAAAAAAAGATATTGAAAAGGCTGCGTTGAAGAAAGATTTATTTTTGGCGACTGTACTTGCGTTACCAGTATTTATTCTGGAAATGGGGTCGCATGTGATACCGGGAATGCATCAATGGATAATGGATACCATTGGGCTCCAGGAAAGCTGGTATCTCCAGTTTGTGTTAACATTGCTGGTGCTGGCTATTCCGGGACGGCGCTTTTACGTGAAAGGTTTTCCCGCGTTATTAAGACTTGGCCCAGACATGAACTCTCTCGTCTCCGTCGGGACTCTCGCTGCATTCGGTTATTCAATGGTTGCGACCTTTGCTCCGGGTCTTCTGCCTCAAGGTACCGTCAATGTGTATTACGAAGCAGCTGCGGTAATCGTCGCTCTTATTCTTTTAGGACGATTCATGGAGGCGCGGGCTAAAGGTCGAACGTCTGAGGCTATCAAGCGTTTGGTTGGATTGCAGGCCAAAGAGGCGCATGTGCTGCGTAACGGTATTGTCATCGATATTCCCATCAGCGATGTAGCCCTTGATGACATTGTCGAAGTTCGACCAGGTGAGCGGGTACCGGTTGATGGTGAGGTGAGCGAAGGAACAAGTTTTGTCGATGAATCGATGATAACGGGGGAGCCTATCCCCGTCGAGAAAGTTCCCGGAAGCTTAATGGTTGGCGGGACTGTTAACCAGAAAGGAGCATTGAGGTTGCGTGCAACAGCCGTTGGTGGTCAGACGATGCTGTCACAAATAATCAGAATGGTAGAGCAAGCCCAGGGCTCTAAACTACCCATACAAGCTGTGGTCGATAAGGTGACATTATGGTTTGTTCCTGTGGTGATGCTGGCAGCGTTGTTAACTTTCCTTGCCTGGTTAACATTTGGGCCATCACCGGCCCTGTCTTTCGCACTGGTTAATGCCGTGGCTGTGTTGATCATTGCCTGCCCATGTGCAATGGGATTGGCTACCCCAACCTCTATCATGGTAGGTACTGGCCGTGGTGCAGAAATGGGGATCTTGTTCCGTAAGGGAGAAGCTCTGCAGTTGCTTAAAGATGCCAAGGTCGTTGCTGTAGACAAAACTGGCACTTTGACTGAGGGACGCCCAGTAATGACAGATCTGGAGTTGGCTGAAGGGTTTGAGCTTGACTTAGTATTAGCAAAAGTTGCCGCTGTTGAATCACGTTCGGAACATCCTATTGCCCGCGCTATCGTTGAGGCCGCTCTAGGAAAAGAGATATCACTGCCGGTGTTGACTGAGTTTGATTCAATTACTGGGATGGGCGTCAGGGCTACCGTAGACGGAGAGCGCGTAGAGATTGGGGCTGATCGATTTATGCGTGAGTTAGGCTTGGACATCGAATATTTTTCAAAGACTGCGATACGCCTTGGAAACGAAGGGAAATCTCCACTCTATGTTGCTATCGATGGACGTCTGGCAGCCATTATCGCAGTCGCTGACCCTATTAAATCAAGTACGCCGATTGCCATAAATGCATTGCACCAACTGGGGCTCAAAGTCGCAATGATTACAGGTGACAATGCCAATACAGCAAATGCGATAGCGAGACAGCTGGGTATTGATGAAGTGGTTGCCGAAGTGTTGCCAGAAGGGAAAGTTGAAGCAGTTCGTCGGTTGAAGGAGTCTTACGGTAAGGTCGCTTATGTTGGTGATGGCATTAATGATGCCCCAGCTTTAGCTGTGGCAGATATTGGGCTTGCAATTGGTACAGGTACCGATATAGCGGTGGAATCTGCTGATGTTGTCTTAATGTCCGGCAACCTACAGGGTGTGCCTAATGCTATTGGATTGTCTAAGGCAACAATAGGTAACATCAGGCAAAATCTTTTTTGGGCGTTTGGATATAATGCCGCATTGATCCCTGTAGCAGCAGGCTTGCTGTACCCTGCCTATGGATTGCTGCTTTCGCCAATCTTTGCTGCAGGCGCGATGGCGCTATCCAGTGTATTTGTTCTGGGCAACGCACTTCGTTTGCGTCGGTTCCAGACTCCGCTGGCAGAAGACTCTGAGCACTAAGATAAAGGGGAGTTATGAACATTGGTAAAGCATCGAACGAATCAGGAATCTTCGCAAAGATGATTCGCTATTACGAGCAAATTGGTCTGATTCCTGCTATAGGTCGTACCGAAGCAGGCTACCGTGATTATGCACCCAATGATGTCCACCGTCTGATTTTTATCCGCAGTGCGCGTGACCTTGGTTTTTCTCTTGAATAGATAGCCGATTTGCTCAAGTTATGGAATGACAAATCTCGCCAGAGCGCCGATGTTAAACGTCTGGCACAAGAGCATATGGATGATTTAGAGCGACGTATGGAAAATATGCAACGAATGGCATATACACTCAGAGCTCTGTTCAAAAGCTGTGCTGGGGATGAGCGATTTGAATGCCCAATACCAGACATTAATGACCGCTGATGCTAAAAGCCATCCCGGTAAGAGAGAAGGGGCGGTGCAACGTAGTTCTCGTGGTAACGAAATGGAAAAAGCCCGACCCCTTATTTTAAGGGCATGATGGCGTAGCACAAAGCTGTATGGGCTAGTGTTACGCCATCAGTCTAATCAACTTATAAGCGCACACCACTAATGCACCCCCCCCAAGTGGTCAGTTGGTACGGTTAAAGGAAGATCACCATTCTCTTCATCAGCAGTCAATTTCTGTACTATCCCGCATTCGTCCACGCTCCGGTCTGAGCTGCAATAGCCATTAAGTTCTTTTAGTTGTGTTTCCAGGGCTAATAGCTCTTTAATACGATGCTGAACATGCGTGAGATGGGCACTGATTATTGCATCAATGGGGCCACAGTCTTTACCGCGATTATTAATTGCCAGTAGCAATGCACGTATTTCCTCATGAGTCATATCAAGAGAGCGGCAGCGTCGGATAAATAACAACTTTTCCAGATGAGTATTGTTGTAACAGCGGTAGTTATTTTCAATATCTCTTAATGGAGCTTGAAGTAATCCTTTTTTCTCATAGTACCGAATAGTTTCCACCGGACAACCCGCCTTACGGGCCAATTCACCAATTTTCATGCATCCCCCCTTATGCACTTGACCCTGTAGTTAGATCAGGGTCTTTAATAGTCAGTATAGTTAGCAGATGAGGAAATGAAAATGAGTGGTGGTGTAAAAAATAGCAAAACCCCTGCAGGAGACGAAGCGGCTAGTTGCTGTGAAACGTTCAATTTAGGGACAGGACTCCGGGTTAAGAATACTGGTGAATCACATAAAGCAAATGATCATGCACATGATCAGAAGGCTCATAATCACAATAAATGCAGTGATGACCATTCCCATGAAGGCCATAATCATGATGCCCATAGTCATGGCGGCGAAGGGCATTCGCATGATGAGCATAATCATAAGGGATGTAACCATGATCATGCCGCGCAAGAGCATTCTCATGAAGGCCACGATCACGGCCATGAGGGGGATTGTTGCTCCGCGGCTCCAGAACAATTGAGTAGCCTGGGGGGCTCGCAGGTTGTGGCTGGTGGATTACGGACAGAAATTCGCATTATGCAGATGGATTGTCCTGTTGAAGAAAATCTTATCAAAAAGAAACTGGGTGGAATGAGCTCTGTTAAAGAGCTTGATTTCAACCTGATGCAGCGTGTTTTGACTGTAACTCATACACCGGATTCGCTTGAAGCGATCATGGCTGCAATTCGCTCGTTGGGATTCGAGCCAGAAGTTTCGGATAATACTAGCGGCAAGAAAAATACCCAGGAGAAAAAAAAGCCCTGGTGGCCATTAGCTCTGGCTGGCGTAGCTGCTCTTGCAGCCGAAGTGATGCACTGGGCTGATATGCCTGACTGGCTCGAAGCTGGGTTGGCTTTGATAGCAGTGCTTTCTTGTGGTCTGACAACCTACCAAAAAGGTTGGATTTCGATTCGCAATGGCAACTTGAATATCAATGCACTAATGAGTATTGCCGTTACTGGGGCTTTGGTCCTTGGGCAGTGGCCAGAAGCGGCGATGGTTATGGTGTTATTCACCATTGCTGAACTAATAGAAGCCAAATCACTCGATAGAGCCAGAAATGCAATAGGTTCACTGATGAACCTGACTCCTGAAACTGCAATGGTCCAACAAGCTGATGGAACATGGCAGGAAGTTGACGCCAGTAGCGTACAACCGGGCAGTATTGTTAGGGTAAAACCAGGTGAACGAATTGGTCTCGACGGAGAAATCGTCAAAGGTCAAACCACCATTAACCAGGCTCCAATTACAGGTGAAAGTATGCCTGTCGATAAAATCGCGGGCGATACAGTATTTGCTGGAACAATAAATCAGTCAGGCTCTTTTGAATATAAAGTCACTGCAGCTGCAAATAATACAACCCTTGCGCGAATCATTCATGCTGTTGAGCAGGCGCAAGGTGCCAAAGCAGCTACACAACGTTTTGTTGACCGCTTTTCCCAGATTTATACCCCAGTCGTTATGGGTATTGCTGTTGCGGTTGCTGTATTGCCACCATTGTTTGGGGCAGGAACATGGCAGGAGTGGATCTATAAAGCTTTAGTTATGCTTGTCATAGCGTGTCCATGTGCCCTGGTTATTTCTACGCCAGTAACGATTGTCAGTGGACTTACTGCAGCTGCTCGCAAAGGGATTCTCATTAAAGGCGGTGTTTATCTTGAGCAGGGACGTAAGCTAAAAGCCCTTGCGCTGGATAAAACAGGAACTATTACCCATGGGAAACCAGTACAAACCGACGTAATGGTATTCAATGGATGGAGCGAGCGTGAAGTTCGTACTACTGCAGCTAGTCTCGCTAGTTACTCTGATCACCCTGTTTCACTGGCAATTGTGAATGCTTCTGCTGATTTGAAAAAGCAGGATGTTGACAGCTTTGAAGCGATTGTTGGGCGAGGTGTGCATGGCGTAATTACAGGTAAGGATTTTTACCTTGGAAACCTGCGTTTGACAGAAGAACACTTTAATTGTCCATCAGAGATTAAAGCAACAGTACAAAGGCTGGAAAGCCAGGGTAAAACAGTTATTTTACTCAATGATGGTAAGCAAGTGCTTGGGCTGTTCGCTGTTGCTGATACTGTTAAAAACAGCAGTCGTGAAGCGATTGAACAACTTCATGAACTTGGCGTTAAAACTATTATGCTGACTGGTGATAACCCACATACAGCTAAAGCAATCGCATCTCAGGTTGGAATTGATGAGGCTCGAGGGAATCAATTGCCAGAAGATAAACATCGTGCAGTTGAAGAGCATTCACGGATTGGAATCACTGGGATGGTTGGTGATGGTATCAATGATGCACCGGCTCTGGCTGCAGCTGATATCGGTTTTGCTATGGGAGCAATGGGTACTGATACGGCGATTGAAACTGCAGATGTAGCTTTAATGGATGATGACCTGCGTAAAATACCAGCCTTTGTGAAATTGTCCCGACAAACGTACAGCTTACTTGTACAAAATATCAGCCTCGCTCTAGGTATTAAAGCCGTATTCCTTGTACTCACGCTCATGGGAATGGGAACCATGTGGATGGCTGTATTTGCTGATGTTGGTGCCAGTCTTCTGGTTGTGGCAAATGGCCTGAGATTATTACGAAAATAAAGAGTTGGGTCTCTGAGTTCTTCATGGACGACAGACTCAGAGACCGTATTCTGGTTTGAACATATTTATCGAATATGGTTTGAGGGGGAGCGGATGGACACCAAAAAATATTCTGAAAGTGTTGTCGAAGATATTGTACAGTGGGTTGAATGTTCATTGAATAAAACCTTGCCAGTAGAAATCATTGCTGAAAAATCTGGTTATTCACGATGGCATTTTCAACGTTTATTTAAACAGGCGACCGGCATTGCGCGGGGTGAATATGTTCGCTCTCGTCGATTATCCTGCGCTGCCATCGATCTGAAACTAACTTCCAGAACAGTTCTGGACATTGCTCTTCAGTATGGTTTTGATTCGCAACAAACTTTCACGAGAGCTTTCAAAAACAAGTTTCATCTTCCTCCCGGTCGGTACCGTAAGCAAGGGAGTTGGGATTTATCAGCGCTGTGTCCATCTTTACTTTCAGACGATGAGGAGAGATATGCCAATGTTAGTTAATGACCCCGTATTGATTCCTATGATAGAAGAGCTGGCTGATAAATATAATAAAATGCAGGATTTTTTAATCGATGATGAACCTTGTATTGATATCGTACGGTCGGTGTATGAGTTGGAGTGCACCGTTAGCGAATTCAAAAAAAGAATTATACTTCAACATATTTCCTATTGCCATTCAGATGAATGTGATGACCCTGACCTGCATGTGGCCCTAATTGACAATATAAAAAATATACTTGACTATCTTGAATAATTTTACAAGAAGGGGGTTAGGTTTTCTTAAAACCATTTGTGTTTTGGATGAATAAATATTTTTAATTCACTGATTTCCATATGGTCTCAACCATAAGGAATATGATGGTAACTAACTCGGGTCAGTCAGTGCGACTCGTGCAAGATGCTTCATGTGTATATCGTATAAAAGCTTGACCCTATATCAACTTTAGGGTTTTAATGGAACCAAGTCGAGAGTAGCGAGGACGATGAACAGGGCAATAGGGGGAATCATTAATGGAGCCTTGTTGCAGACGTTCTGCCTAGTCGCTAGAGCAAATAGAGGTCTCCATGATCAAGCAAAAAACTATCAAGAATATTGTTGAGTTAAACGGTATTGGCTTGCATAGCGGTAAAACCGTTAACATGAAAATCATGCCTGCTGGTGCCAATAGTGGCATACGGTTCCGTAGAACAGATGTAACTCCTGTTGTTGATATTCAGCTCCGTGCCGATCAGATTCATGACACTATGCTGGCAACAAGCATTATCAACCCTCAGGGAGTTCGAGTTTCAACAATCGAACATTTCCTCTCTGCGGTGTCCAGCATGGGACTTGATAACCTCTTGGTGGAGCTCGATGCTCCAGAACTTCCCATTCTCGATGGGAGTGCCAGAGGATTCATATATTCAATAATGCACGCTGGTTTGATAGAGCAGTGTGCGCTAAAAAAATATCTGCTGATAAAAAAAACGGTTTCCGTAAAAGATGGCGACAAATGGGCTCTTTTGCATCCAGACTCTAAGTTCTCGATCGATTTTATGATTGATTTTAAGCATCCCTTGATTTCTGCTGAGACCAATAGATTAAATATTGAAGTGTCGAAAGAAAACTATATTGGCGAGATTGCTGATGCCAGAACTTTTGGATTTGTTCGTGATGTAGAACTTCTACAACAAAAAGGTCTTGGGTTAGGGGCAAGTTTGAATAATGCGATAGGTCTTGATGAATATAGCGTTCTGAACCCGGAAGGTCTGCGATTTAACAACGAACTTGTGCGACATAAAACACTGGATGCGATTGGAGACCTCTTCGTATCAGGCCATAATATTATTGGCGCCTACCATGCTTATAAGTCAGGTCATGCATTAAATAATAAGTTGATGCTTGCGTTGTTGAATGATGTCGAATCATGGGAATTAGTGAGTGTTGGCGAATATAAAAATGATTCCACTAGAGATAGCATTCTTTCTAAACCCAAAGAAGAGTGTTTTGAGTCATTAAGTATGTGGTCATAAGGGAGATGAGTATTTTCGTCACATCTGGTTTCTTATACAGCTTATCTTGATGATCTTTTTTCTTGACCTTACCGCCACAGGAAGGTTTAGGCTGGATATCGACTCAATATTGATGAGCCAGACGGTAACCGTATCACTACGTATGCAAGGTAAGAGCGCCGGAAACGACGTCATTTGAAACTGGATCTGGTATCAACAGAATACATTTTGGGAGGTAAGGATGAACATTGGTGATGCTGCCCGGTTATCCGGAGTTTCCGCAAAAATGATCCGCTATTATGAAGAGGCGGGATTAATACCGGAAGTAGCCAGAACTGCAGCCGGGTATCGGATGTTCCGCGATATTGATGTGTACAAATTACATTTTATACGCCGATGTCGGGAATTAGGTTTCTCTCTGGCACAAACAGGGGAACTTCTCTGTCTGTGGGGGAACCATTCGCGCCAGAGTGCTGATGTAAAAAAATTAGTCGAGTCACACATCAACGAGTTGACGCGAAAAATTCAAGAATTTCAGCGTATGGCATCAATACTTACAACGCTTTCTGATTGCTGTGCAGGGGATGATAAGCCTGAATGCCCTATTTTGAGTGCACTGTATCTTGCAGATGTTAACGGTTTACAAAAATCAGACTCTGGTCCTGAAATTTCTTAGCCGCAATCCATAGATGACAGTAATTTCAACTGAAATTACGCCTACAAAACAAGATGACATTAATTGGGTTAGTAACTCTTGGGTAAAAAGAAATCAATGTGGTTTTTAAAGAATATTAACTGTTTTTAGTAGTGAGGTTTCCAATGTCAGATATTATTCCCGGATATTGCACACTTTGCCGTTCGCGGTGTGGGACGCTGAGTGAAGTAGCAAATGACCACCTGATCAAGGTACGGGCTAACCCTGAACACCCTAATGGTAAGGCCATGTGTATGAAGGGGAAAGCGGCACCTGAGCTGGTGGACAGCGCAAATAGAATTCTGTACCCGATGAAGAGAACTCATCCTAAAGGTGCAGAGGATCCGGGCTGGCAACGTATAAGTTGGGAAGAGGCTATGTCAACGATAGCCGGACAACTGGAAAAATTTAAACGAGAGGATGGAGCTGAATCTGTCGCTTTCGGCTTTACGAGCCCAAGCGGTACCCCCCTCAGTGATGCAATTGAATGGTTAGAGCGATTTGTTCGTATCTATGGCAGCCCAAATACCAGCTATGGAACTGAGATATGTAACTGGCATAAAGACGTTGCACATCGATGGACCTTTGGCTGCGGCATTCCTGTTGCTGATTATTCCCATGCCGATCTTATTCTTCTTTGGGGGCATAACCCCGCGAATACTTGGCTTGCCCAGGCTAGTGCGATTGGTACTGGTCGAAATAACGGCGCAAAACTGATTGTCGTGGATCCTCGCCCGACACCCTTAGCGAAAGAAGCAAATGCCTGGCTTGATGTCAATCCTGGAACTGACGGTGCATTAGCTTTGGGGTTAAGCCATCTCCTGGTAGAACGAAACCTGTTTAATCATGAGTTTGTTCGAAACTGGACTAATGGTCCTTTGTTGGTTCGAAATGATAATGGTTATTTTCTTCGGGAAAAAGATATTAACCCACTTGCCATCAGTAATCGCTATACAGTTTGGGACGAACACAACCAGCAAGTCACATTTATCGATTCCGAGACTCGAACTGAAGAAACGCTGATGCCTACAGCTGCACTTGAGGGCAATGTTGAAGTCGCAATAGCTGATGGTGCAAAAATTTCCTGCCAAACGGCGTTTTCATCTTTTAAAGATATGTTGGCTAATTATGACCCAGAAAACGTAAGCCGTATCACCGGGGTATCTGTTGCGTCAATTGAAGCCGCTGCGAGTTTGATTGCCGGGGCCAAGAAAATCGCCTACCACAGTTGGTCTGGAGTGGCTCAACACACTAATGCCACCCAAACAGAACGTGCGATTGCGACACTGTATGCTTTAACCGGTTGTTTCGATCAGGAAGGATGTAATCGAATCTATGCCAGCCACCCGGTAAATGTGGTTAATTCACCGACATTGATGCCTAAATCACAATGGGATAAAGCATTAGGCCTTGAAGAAAGGCCTATCGGGCCGCCTTCACAAGGTTGGGTTCATTCTCAGGATATCTGGCATTCAGTATTAGAAGGTACACCCTATAAAATTCGCGGGTTAATTGGCTTTGGTGCCAACATATTACTTTCACAAAGTGATACTTCTCTCGGACAACAGGCGCTTGAGGCGCTTGAGTTTTATGCCCATGTAGATTTGTTTGAAACGCCTACATCAAAGTATGCTGATATCCTTCTGCCAGTTAACACTGCCTGGGAGCGCGAAGGCCTAAGAACCGGGTTTGAAAGTAGTGCTGCTGCTCAGGACCACATTCAGTTGAGAAAAAAAATGGTCTCTCCGCGCGGTGAAAGCCGTTCCGACCTTGAGATTGTTTTCGATCTTGCATGCCGGTTAGGAATGAATGAAGCGTTCTTCGACGGCAATATTGAGGCAGCCTGGAATTATCAACTAGAACCATTAGGTTTGACTGTTGAGATGCTCAGAAATAAGCCAGAAGGTTACGATATCCCGCTTGAGCATAAAGTCAGAAAATATGCTTTCAGAGACCCAAATAGTGGATATCTGGCAGGTTTCAATACAGAAACAAAACGTGCAGAGTTTTACTCTGAGATCCTTCATCACTATGGTTACAATCCTTTACCTGAGTATGTACAGCCGCAAGAATACCAGCGCAACGATCCTGATTATCCATTAATGCTGACATCCGTTAAAAGCGGATTCTTCTGTCATAGCCAACATCGAAGCCTGACTAGCCTACGAAAAAAAGCACCTTATCCAACGGTAGACATTTCGGCAACTCTGGCTGACGAAGAAGGTATCAAGACGGGGGATTGGGTAGAAATTGAAACGAGAGCAGGTCTTGCTCGATTTAGAGCAAAAGTGGAAGCCAAACTCTCTCATGAAACTGTAATTGCTGAGTTTGGGTGGTGGCAGGCTTGTCCTGATTTTGGCAAACCTTCATACCCGGTTAAAGGTGAGTACAGTAGCAATTACAATAGTTTAATCAGCGGTGATAGCTATGATCCAGTCAGCGGTGCTTTACCTTTGCGTTCATTCCGCTGCCGCATTCGCCGCTTGAATGATTTTGAGCTGATAAGGCGCCCCTGGGAAGGTCGTAAAACATTCAAAGTCATTGAACTGAAAAAAGAAGCAGATAATGTTACGACAATTACCTTCCAATCGAACAGTGAAGGCTACTTACCTGATTATGAACCGGGCCAGCATATCACTGTTAGCTGTTGTCCGATGAGCGATTCTGAAGAGATCGTTACCCGGGCGTATTCGCTGACAGGCCCTGCGTTTGTTCATGACCGTAAAACCTATTCCATTTCTGTCCGTCATCAGAAAGCGACTGATGAGAAAGGTGAGTATGTTGAAGGAATAATGTCATCCTACATAAACACGCATTTGCAGATAGGCAAGGATGTTGAACTTACCCCTCCTGGGGGGAATTTCATTGTCCCGCTCAATGCCGTCCAGCCTGTCGTAATCTTTGCTGGCGGTATTGGAATTACTCCATTCATTTCCTATCTGGAGTCTATTAACCCCCAAGCGGAAGGTCCGGAGATCTGGCTTTTCTATGCTAATCAAAATAGTAGGCTACATGCGTTTAAGAAAAGAATTGCGGAGCTAAATGCGTCTATTGACAGGCTTAAAGTAATTAATATCTACAATCAGCCCCTCGACTGTGATATTCCAGGATTGGATTATGATAGAGCTGGTTACGTTGGTGCGGGAGATGTCGAGGCATATCTTATTGAGAATAATGCTCGTTATTACATGTGTGGTCCGCAGCCTATGATGGATGCGATATCGCGAGGGCTTCAGGAGAGAGGTGTACCTGCATTTGCTATTTTCTACGAGATATTTCGTTCTCCAGCAAAAATAAATAATGATCCCTCATTACGTCATAAAGTCATTTTTGCAAAATCAGGAAGAACAGAGATTTGGACCACGGATAAAGGTACTCTACTTAATTTTGGGGAAAAGCTTGGGATTCAAATGCCTAGTGGTTGTCGTGTTGGACAATGTGAAAGCTGTTCAACTAGGGTGATTGCAGGGAACGTACAGCATCTGAATGGTGTGGAGCCCTCTGATGAGGGGGCATGTTTGACATGTCAGTGCATTCCTGCCGGTGATATCACGATTGATGCTTGAGGTAAGTACTAGCTATTAGCATCCTTTACATCAGGCCATTTCAGTGGCCTGATTTTTTCTATGAATAACATTATGTTTTAAACAATTTTCAATTTTTTGTACGAATTCACCTCAATAGCCGATTTAATCAATTTTATCAGTGCGATCTTTCTAAGTTTTTATCATCCTCCCCCTTGACCTTCCAGTTACTACAAGCTTTAGCCTGTAAGAAATTACTACAGACGCCAACTTCGGACTGGCCGAAGAGTTTTGGTGAATGAAAGGATCGTTATGATGAAAATGAAAGTTGGGATATTGCTGATGGCAGTTGCAGTGACAGCCAATACAGAAGTGGTACTTGCAAATGATGATGCAAGCGAAACGCAAAAAAAAACTGCAAATGCGCCTGCAGGTCCACAGGTACCCGTGGCTGTTGCCGTATCACGGAATATTATACCTTCTGCTGAATTTACCGGTTCTTTAGCGGCTATTAAAACAGTGGAGCTACGCCCCAGGGTAGGAGGGGCAATCGAATCTGTTACGGTGCCGGAGGGAAGTCTGGTTCAGAAAGGACAGATGTTATTTCAAATCGATCCGCGGCCCTACCAGGTTGTGCTTGATAGTGCACAAGCGCAATTACGACAGGCAGAAGCTCAGGCGTTCCAGGCAAGCCGCAATTACGAGCGTATTAGCCGTCTGGTAAACGGAGGTGCTGTTTCGCGTAAAGACTATGATGATGCATCTTCTGAGAAAAATGCCCGCGTTGCACAGGTTCAGGTATCGAAGGCTGCAGTCGAAGCAGCAAAGCTGGATTTGTCATACTCGCGTGTGACTGCGCCAATTGATGGCCGTATCGATCGGATTTTAGTAACTGAAGGTAACTTGGTTAGCAGCAGCCAGGGGGGGGCCGCGACTCTATTGACAACAATCGTTTCGTCCGACCCTTTATATGTTTATTTTGATATTGATGAAGCGACATATCTCAATACTGTCAGTAAGGCTCGGCCTGATGTTGTCGGACGTAGCAACGAAAAATTACCCGTACATATAGGTCTGGCAAATGAGAAGGGGTATCCGCACGGGGGGGCGCTTGATTTTGTTGGCAACCAAATTGATCGTAATACCGGCACTGTTCGTGTCCGGGCTATTATCCCGAATGCTGATGGTCTTCTTACTCCTGGAGCATTTGCCAGAGTTCAGTTAGGCACTGGTAGTGAGCAAAAAGTAATTTTGGTAAACGATCAAGCCGTAGGCACAGATCAGGGCAATAAGTATGTCCTTGTTGTTGATGCCAATAATAAGGCGCAGTATCGCCCGATAGTGTTGGGGCCAATGGTCGATGGATTACGTGTTATCAGCGACGGTCTGAAGGCCGGGGAAAAAATTATCATAAAAGGGCTCGTACGACCGGGGATGGCCGTTACGCCAGACATCGTATCGATGCAAACGCTGTTGAGCGTACCTGAGAGGCAGCCTGAAGGTGCATCTAAAAAATCGAATGGCAAAAATGAGGGAGGTAGTAAATGAAATTTCCTCATTTCTTCATCCAGCGCCCCATATTTGCAATTGTCTTATCAGTTTTTATGCTGATAGCGGGTTCTTTAGCGTTTTTTCAACTTCCTCTCAGTGAATATCCGTCCGTAACACCGCCAACCGTTCAGGTAACGGCAAGCTACCCCGGAGCAAACCCCAATGTAATAGCAGATACTGTTGCCGCCCCGCTTGAGCAAGCCATCAATGGGGTTGAAGGCATGCTTTACATGAGTTCTCAAACTGCTTCTGACGGCCGAATGATTTTAACCATCTCTTTCAGACAGGGAACTGACCCCGATATTGCGCAAATTCAGGTTCAGAATCGGGTATCACGGGCTTTGCCTCGGCTACCAACGGAAGTCCAGCAAATAGGGGTTGTGACTGAAAAAACCTCGCCGGATATTCTTATGGTGGTGCATTTGTTCTCTCCTGATGAGCGTTATGATCCACTTTATGTTTCTAACTATGCAATGTTAAACGTACGTGATGAGCTTTCACGCTTACCAGGTGTCGCAAGCATAGCGCTGGGAGGTGAAGGGGAATATGCCATGCGAGTATGGTTAGATCCTAATAAAGTGGCTTCCAGAGGGTTAACATCAAGTGATGTCACTGCTGCGATTAAAGAACAAAACGTTCAGGTAGCGGCTGGCTCTGTCGGACAGCAACCTAATGCATCGTCATCATTCCAGGTCACTGTGAATGCCTTAGGGCGCCTAACTACTGAGGAACAGTTCGGCGATATAGTTATTAAAACCGGAGATGACGGACAAATTACGCGCTTGCGTGATGTGGCTCGTCTTGAACTCGGTTCAGATAACTACTCCATGAGGAGTTTACTAAATAATAAAAATGCAGTGGGTATGCAGATTGTTATGACCCCGGGCGCCAATGCACTTGAGGTGTCTGCATCGGTAAGGTCAACAATGGAACGCCTGAAAGTAAGGTTTCCGGAAGGTATTCAGTACAGTATCGCTTATGATCCGACCGTGTTTGTTAGTGCTTCCCTGAAATCTGTCACGACGACTTTATTAGAGGCCACAATATTAGTTGTGCTGGTCGTGATGCTATTTTTGCAAACATGGAGAGCATCAATCATCCCATTGATCGCAGTGCCTATTTCATTAGTGGGTACGTTTGCATTAATGGATGTATTTGGGTTCTCACTCAATACGCTATCTTTATTTGGTCTGGTTCTTTCAATTGGTATTGTTGTTGATGATGCAATCGTTGTGGTTGAGAACGTTGAGCGCCATATTGCAAAAGGACTCTCACCAAAAGACGCCGCAAGAAAAGCAATGGACGAGGTAACGGGGCCAATTCTGGCTATTACCTCAGTACTGGCAGCTGTGTTTATTCCATCAGCATTCCTCTCGGGGCTTCAGGGCGAATTCTATCGTCAATTTGCATTGACGATTGCTATCTCAACGATTTTATCGGCTATCAACTCCTTAACATTGTCTCCGGCATTAGCTTCCGTACTACTGAAACCACATCAAGGTATAGAGAAGCAAGATTTGTTGACTCGTGTAATGGATCGTTTTTTCGGATCTTTTTTCCGTCGTTTTAACCGTTTCTTTGATAGCCTGTCGAATTCCTATGTTGGGACGATTCGACGTATCGTTCGCGGAAGTACAATTGTACTCATTCTGTATGCTGGTTTTCTGGCACTGACCTTCCTGGGCTTCAAACAGGTTCCTGGTGGTTTTGTGCCTGCTCAGGATAAATATTACCTTGTTGGCATTGCTCAGCTTCCTTCCGGCGCTTCACTCGACCGAACCGAAGCTGTAGTTAAGGAAATGTCCAGGATTGCTTTATCTCAGCCTGGAGTTGAAAGTGTGATTGCATTCCCTGGCTTATCGGTAAACGGCCCTAACATGCCAAATTCAGCATTAATGTTTACTATGTTGAAACCTTTTAAAGAACGTCGAAATCCATCATTATCTGCTCAGGCTATTGCTGGTAGTCTGATGGGGAAATTTAGTCAAATTCCTGATGGTTTCGTGGGTATATTCCCCCCACCACCTGTTCCTGGTTTAGGGAGTATGGGAGGATTTAAACTTCAAATTGAAGACCGGGCCGGATTAGGTTTTGAAGAGCTTGCTCGTGTGCAGGACGTCATCATGGCTAAAGCTATGCAAACTCCAGAGTTGGCAGGGATGATGGCCAGTTTTGAAACTAACTCGCCTCAGATTCAGGTAGATATTGATCGTGTGAAAGCAAAATCTCAGGGGGTTGCGCTAACAGATATATTTGATACTTTACAGGTGAATCTTGGATCGCTTTATGTAAATGATTTTAATAGGTTTGGTCGGACGTATCGAGTCATTACCCAAGCCGATGCGCCATTCCGTATGCAAGCAGAAGATATCGGGTTGCTTAAGGTGCGAAACTCAGCAGGTGACATGATTCCTTTATCAGCTCTGATAAATATTAAGCGAACTTCTGGACCTGACCGTGTGATGCGATATAACGGGTACCCATCTGCAGATATTACAGGTGGTACAGCACCAGGTTATTCTTCGGGACAGGCAACTGATGCTATTGAGAAAATAGTTAAGGAAAGTTTACCTGAAGGGATGGCATATGAATGGACTGACCTTACTTATCAGGAAAAATTGGCGGGTAATTCAGCACTGTATATCTTCCCTCTAGCTGTTTTCTTTGCTTTCCTTATCTTGGCGGCACAATATAACAGTTGGTCTTTGCCATTTGCTGTATTGCTGATTGCGCCGATGGCGCTATTTTCTGCAATTGGGGGAGTCTGGATTTCTAATGGTGATAACAATATCTTTACTCAGATTGGTTTTGTTGTTTTGGTGGGGCTGGCCGCGAAAAATGCAATCTTAATCGTGGAGTTTGCCCGAACCAAGGAGAGTGAAGGACTATCACCATTGGCGGCCGTGCTTGAGTCTGCTCGCTTGCGTTTACGTCCGATTCTTATGACATCTCTGGCGTTTATTGCGGGTGCTATACCTTTGCTATTAGCTAGTGGGGCTGGTGCCGAAATGCGGCATGCTATGGGTATTGCCGTATTCTCGGGAATGCTTGGAGTAACCTTCTTTGGCTTACTGCTTACTCCTGTGTTTTATGTGGTTGTGCGAAGTTTTTCCTCAAGGCGAAAAGTTGATACCTCTGGTGAAACGTTTAGTCAAAGAGGATAAGCACGAAAATCTTTGGCGATAGGGCTTGACCTTACAACAGTGGCAAACTCTATCCTAAAGGTCACCACAACTAAATAGGATATACAAATGCAATTACATATAGAAAATATGACATGCGGTGGCTGCGCTCGAACAGTGACTAAAGTTATTCAGAATATGGATCCAGAGGCTAAAATCGTAACCAACCCACCAATACGTAAGGTAGATGTGCAAACATCAATATCTTTAGAGCAGATTTCTGAGGCTTTACGTGAAGCTGGGTTCCCACCAAAAGAATAGTTTTATTAAAACGGTAACTCTACTATGGAGTTACCGTTTTTAACTTTTTTATATTATTTTATCCCTGATAATAGCCTGACTTATTTTTATATCGACTAAGGAACCTGTAATTAAGCCTCCACTTCTGCCCAACCAGAACCCGTAGCAATTGGGGCCCCATTTAGACGTCATTATCCTGCGTTTTCCTTCGGACAGCGCCTTTTCAGGCACTTCAGACTGATTAACCCTGTGCTCGCAACATCTGATCCACGCGCACGAGGTTTGACAGCGCGAACAGCATCGCCAGTTTGCCGTCATTTTTCTTCAGACCACGGTAACGGGCTTTTACAAAGCCGAACTGGCACTTGATGATCCGGAACGGATGCTCAACCTTGGCACGCAGGCTGGCCTTCAGATACTCGGTGCGGGGATTCTGACCTTATTGATGCGAGGATGCTTTTTCAGAGTCTTCAGCTGCCCGGGTTGTTCGGCGATGTGCCAGTCTGCACTGACATCTTTAAGCTCTACCCGCTTTTCGGCGCCTCGGTAACCCGCATCGGCAAAGATGAACGCTTCATCACCATGAAGCAGGTGCTCTGCCTGGTTTAGGTCATGCTCATTGGCTGCCGTAGTGGTGAAGCTGTGCGTGATACCGGTGCAGGCATCCACGCCGATATGGGCTTTCAGCCCGAAGTGCCTTCTTCGTCTGGTGCATCTCAGGATCGCGCTCGCCACTGCGGTTCTTAGTTGAACTGGGGGCCTCGATGATGGTGGCATCGATCAGGGAACCTTCCTTGATCAGCACACCAGCCTCGGACAGCCACTGATTGACCTCGTCGAAGATCTGGCGTGCCAGGCCATGTTGTTCCAGCAGGTGGCGGAACTTCAGAATCGTTGAATGATCGGGGATGGCCTTATCCAGTGACAGACCGGCAAACAGGCGCATGGAGGCAATCTCATACAGCGCATCTTCCATCGCCTCATCACTCAGGCTGTACCACTGTTGCATGCATTGAATCCGCAGCATAGTAGACAACGGATAAGGACGGCGGCCGTTACCGGGCTTGGGATAATGAGGTTCGATGACGTTTTCGAGACGCGTCCAGGGGATCAGCTTGTCCATCCGGCCAAGGAACTTCTCTTTACGGGTCTGGCGGCGCTTGTTGCTGAACTCGCTGTCCGCGAATGTAAGTTGCTGATCCATCTCTATGTCCCCAATCGTGTGCAGCGGACATTATCTCATGCGGCAGACTTGATCACAGCTTCCCTATCATACTCCTTGTAAAGGCCTTGTCGGGATCGGACTCATTAACAGCAGACATCACTTTGTCGTGCAGGTCATTCATGTCCGCCTTATATTCCTGTGACTATGCTGACGAGTGCATTTTTGACATTTTCATTTCCGATTTTTCGACGGAAATGGCTGGCAGGAATAAGATTAATATAGAAAAAGGGAGTTTTTTATTTTCATATAATAAATCCTTTCAGGTAGGTACTGGTTAATTGCTGCTGAGTCAGATAAAAAAGCCCCCTGATGGGGCATATGTAGCAACACAGGCATTAACCACACCTTGCTGTGAAAAACCAGTCATGTTTCACCAGCTTTAAAGATACTTGGTTATCTCTTTAAATTCGCTAAGCGAACTATCAGACTCGGAGTGTTCAGCATGAAGGGCCTCCTCCAGGCAGTGACCTAAGTGGTCGTGAATTAAAGTACGCTTCGCATTCGTTATAGCTTTTTCCACAGCCTGTAACTGCTGGGCTATATCCAGACACGCTTTTTCATCTTCAAGCATCTGGATGGTACTTTTCAGGTGCCCTGCGGCACGCTTAAGTCTTTTAATAATGTCAGGGTGTGATGCGTGTACGGTCATGGGGCTGTCCTCTCTGGGTGGAGGGGATAAGATAATATGTATCAACGCTATGGTCACACTTTTTATCGGCTTATCCTCTCCTTATACGCTGCATATTATGGGTAAATTACTTCTCTTTCTTCGGCCATGACGGGTGTTCATCATCAATCACGAAATCATGCTCATGGGTCGATTCATTGTTTGTATCTGGGGCTGTGTGGCTGTGAACCTGGATGTAAATTTCATGCTCAGGCCGCCAGATGAGTACGGCAGTAACCAGCGACAGCCCCGCCACAATGGTCAGAGCGATGAATGAAGCCTGAGTTCCCCATGTAGCGCCTACCCACCCTGCCAGCGGATAAGTCACCAGCCAGCATGAATGTGACAGCGCAAACTGAGCGGCGAACAGCGCCGGTCTGTCTTCAGCTTTTGACGAGCGCCGCAGCAGGCGCCCACTTGGCGTCTGAGAAAGCGAATAACCCACCCCCAGCAGCGCCCACAGCACTAACAAGGTGACATAATTTTTTAGGAGAATGCCCAATCCCAGGCCAATGACTAAAAGCGACGTACCTACAAGCATCGGCATGCGGTCACTCATTTTGTCGAGGAGTCTGGGTAGAATCAGAGCCGATAGCATGGATCCGATACCGAAGCATGCCAGCGCAATGGCGGTAGACCGTTGTGAGAAACCAAAGTTAGCCTGAACCAGAACAACAGTATTGACGATAACCATCGCACTCGCCGCTGCTACGGCCATGTTGAGAGCCAGCAGGCCGCGTAGTCTCGGTGTTTTCAGAAAAATACGCATGCCTCGCGTTGTTTTGTCATAGATGCTGCGTTTTACCGTTAGCGCTTTCATCTTTGGCAATCTGACAGAAACAACCAGTAAAGCCGATGCGATAAACCCCACAGCCGTCCCAGCAAACAGGTTATGGAAGCTCATGACCGCCAGCAGCGCAGCCGCCAGCATGGGGCTGATAACACTTTCCAAATCGTAGGCCAGCCGTGACAGAGACAGCGCCCGGGTATATTCGCGTTCATCAGGAAGAATTTCCGGGATTGTCGCCTGAAAGGTTGGCGTAAATGCCGCCGAGGCAGACTGAAGAATGAAGATCAGGATATAGATTTCCCAGATCTGGGTGACAAATGGCAGCGCTATAGCCACGAGGGCGCGAACCAGATCCAGCGTCACCAGCATACTGCGACGCGGGAATTTGTCGGCGAAGGCCGCAGCTACGGGCGCAACCAGAATGTAGGCGCTCATTTTGATAGCCAGCGCGGTACCCAAGACAGCACCAGCCCTGTCTCCTGCAAGCTCGTAGGCTAACAGCCCCAGCGCAACGGTCGCCAGACCGGTGCCGATAAGGGCGATAACCTGTGCCATAAACAGGTGGCGGTAAATACGATTAGAAAGAATATTGAGCATCAGGAAATCTCTCGGCTTAAGTTTACATCCCCCCCGGGGGGATGGTTGAAGTATAGATCGGCCTCACAGTAATGGCAATCTCTATCCTGGGTGGGGGGGTGTGAAATTTATCGGTTACTTGATATGAAAAATATTCATGTATCATATGCTTATGGCCTAATTATTATTAGGAATATCAAGAGAGGGACAGCAGATTTCCGGCAAACAGTTGCAAGCAGATATAGTCCAGTTAATCCTTCAGAAAAAAGAGGTACCATCGTGAACCTCCGTTGGAATAGTATTCAATCCCTACCTTGTGGCGATTCAACCACCTGATCGTGTTACGAAATCAGCCCATGCCTGCATCATCGGGCGATGTTGTTCCAGTAAATCAGTCCTGTGGTAAGCGGCCTCAGCTTTACTCTGAATTGAGTGAGCGAGTGCTCTTTCAGCAAGATCTCGAGAGTAACCATGCTTGCTGCACCAATCACGAAAACTTGAGCGAAAGCCATGCGCAGTGGCTACCCTGTTGGGAATATCACTTGGAGCCTCAACGCGACGTAAAAAAGAGGTGAGGCCATATCGCTAAGAACGGTCTGCTATGCTGATTTCTACAAGTAAAATTGTAGGTAAAACTGTAGTTGTTCGAGTAAGACGCTGTGTTGTAGGTGATTTCTTTTTTGTGTTGATAAGCTTGATGTGGGGATCGCTCGCCCTCGTCAAAGCCTGCAAGGCTTGGATAATACTGCTTCTGCCTACTGCTCTTGTTTCTGTTACTGATCCTGTTACTGCTACTGGTTAACGCATGGGTCAAGTAACCGTCAGACAAGGCTTGTTGAACCCTTTGCAAAGGGTTTAAAAACAGTTAGTAAAATTCTGCTTCGTATTGAATTTACTAGCTTAAAGCGAAGTCAGGAGCACCATTAAAATGCTCAGTCGAACTCAGTTCAAGCCTTTTGCAACCGTTTGAAAAGGGGTTGGCTAAGCCATACGTAAAGGGTATCGGTAAGGGTTACCTAAAGGGTTTAGCTAAGGCTTTCTGAAAGGCTTAGCCAAAGCCTTCATACATGGGTTCACCCAGTAGAAAGATTAAAAAAACGCTGAGGTATCCAAGGTGCATTTAGAAAAACCTGTGGCACAGTGAAATCACCTAAAGCGAACAATAGAATTGAAGAGGAACCATCAATGACAAGAGCCCCAGCGCCATTTCCGCTAGAGCGCCTCGCGGATATCCTAGAAAGACCAGAAGATTTTAGATTGCTGGAGCGTATTCCATTAACGCGTGAGCCGCAGTCCTGGCCACTTGAATTCTCTCCTTTGGTCGGTGATGAACAACCGATGGTGCTGCTCGATACAGAGACAACCGGACTGTCTGCCGATGATGAGTCCATTATTGAGCTTGGTATGGTTAAGGTGCTTTACAGCCCCTCTGCTAAGCAGATTGTGTCGATTGTTGATGTGATCAGCTTGTATGAAGATCCCGGCAAGCCAATCCCCGAGCTGATTACCGAGTTAACCGGTATCACTGATGAGATGGTGCAAGGCCAGCACATTGATGATTCACTGGTAGCGAGTTGGTTATCCGATGATCCGCTGGTGGTTGCACACAATGCACAGTTTGATCGTCCTTTCTTTGAAAAGCGGTTTGCTGCATTAGGCCATCTATCTTGGGCCTGTTCAGCCAGTGGCATAGATTGGAAAGCACTGGGCTTTGAAAGTAGAAAGCTTGAGTACCTGCTGCTTCGCTTAGGTTGGTTCTATGAAGGACACCGAGCTGCAACCGATTGTTTGGCGATGGCCTGGTTGTTCTATTTGTTGCCCGAGTCCGTTGCAAACTTGTTGTCTGAAGCAGACAGGCGAACTGTATTAGTTCGTGCGTTTGGTGCGCCGTTTGACGTAAAGGACTATTTAAAAGAGCGTGGTTACCGCTGGCATGACGGTGTGAAAGGTGCCAACAAACATTGGTGGCGCGAAATCAGCGAAGACGAGTTGCCGCAGGAACAAACTTACCTGGATGATTTGTATCATCGTGGCTCAGAACATGCCCACTATGACTACAAAGATGCCCGCAATCGATTTAAAGCTTTGTAGCTCTCTATAAGGTAAGCCTTGCATATTTGAAAACCTCTGGAAAATGGAAAGTGAACTCATGGTTTAACTAACAAGAGGAATCTTTCCATGTACCAAGACATATATGGACGCCCCGTGTTTTGCAACTCCTGATTGAAGATCGGTTCGCTGACATATATCCGGCGTCTTTAAGTAGGGCGATTCATTAATGCGCCCTGCGCCATGATGAGATCCGAACCCGGCCGCCTTCACACCCACACGGCATCAAATGCCTCGTCTTGTTCTCAGGCTCTTGCCGGGACGGATAACCGTTTTTCCATCAAGGTTTGCAAACTCTCGGGTGACGTTTATACCTCTTTATGTTCCTGTCTAATCACTTGATTACACAGTTCTATTGCTTTTCTTACTCTGTGTTCATGCCGTTTTAAATGCCCGGCTTACCTGAAACTCTTCATCTCCGGTTATGATCCGCCAAGCGATCCTGCCGAGCTTATTTGCCAGAGCCACAATTGCTTTAACCTTTCCTCGTCGGGCTACCAGTCCGTTAAGCCAACGCCCCATTGCATCCTGACGCTTTGCAGCGAACCGTAGCACTGCTCTGGCACCATGGATCAACAATGTTCGCAGTTCTCTGTTGCCGTTTTTGGTCATGCCCATCAGCGTGGACTTCCCTCCGCTACTGTTCTGGCGGGGAACCAGGCCGCACCACGCAGAAAATTGTCGCCCATTGGTAAACTGTTCACCCGTTCCCAGCTCGCTAAGTACACTGGCGGAGACAATAGGGCCAAAGCCGGGGATTTTAAGCAGAGCCTGATAGCGAGGGTGAAGCTTTGCTAGCTGTGTTAACTCATCAGTTAACGAATCGATATCTCTGGAGATGATCTTGATGTCATCATACAACCCTTGTAGCAGACTGCGTATTACCATTGATAAACCGTTATCGGCATCTTCCAGTGCTGCCGGCAGCTCTTGCTGCAACGCTTTTAATCCTTTAGGGAAAATGACACCATACTCTGCAGCTAAAGCACGCACTTGATTAACGGTTGCGGTGCGACGTGTGACCAGAGTGTTTCGCACAGTGCGTAACGCTTTGATATCCCGCTGCTGCTGCGTTTTAATTGGCACAGCATGAATGTTCGGACGAAAAGCGGCTTCACAGATGGCCAGTGCATCGTTGGCATCATTTTTTTGTCTACGCGCCATCGGCTTAACATGCTGAGCCGGAAGCAGCTTTACCTGATATCCCATGTTTTGAATGGTTTCCCCCCAATAATTGGATGAAAAGCAGGCTTCCATTGCAATCAGTGTGTTTGGTGGGAACTGACGTACTTCATGCAGCAGTTTATCTCTGAAGACTTTTCTGTTTTTAATGACAGAGTTATCTTCACCAAGTACACAGATTTGAAAAACATTTTTTGCTAAATCGATGCCAACAACTTTAATATTCATGACGGACGCTCCTTTGTTAACTAAGGTTTCGCACCTTTAGTTTGGCGCATTTGACGCCGTAAGGGGGGCGTCCATCACATCACCTACATTGAATACTGGGGCGACATCTTCGTCTTTGCCCGCATCATTGAATTTGGCATCACGTTCGAGCGCTTTCTTAAAGATCCATGGAAGCACTTGATGTCCTGTGGCCAAGAGTCTGCACCAGAAGCGATTGCTGAAGGGATTCTGCCATTGCTACCCGCCCAGGCAGAAGTTGCTAGGCGTGTTCGGGAGAGTGAGCAACGCGTTCTGATGTCTATAGAGTCGGACAAAGGGGCATCGCATCACGGTAACATCGTGGTGCCATTGGTTCGGGTAGCGCATTGATAGCGGCTATCAACAATGGCACAAAACAATGTCTTTGCGCCCATACCTGAGCGGCAATTGCAATCCAGATCAAAAAGTTGCCGCTTAGTCTTCCCTACAAAATAATTTGTGATAGGATGACACCTAATAAAATTAATTAGGTTGAAGCCTATTCAGTGTTTTATGGCCATCTGTCTAGCTTCAACCAATAGAGATTGATTAGTCATTGCGGATAAAGAGCAGCATTGAGTGACGCTTTTCAATGTGATGACGCGATGTCGGTCCGTACTTTATAAACAGAGTTTTAAGAATCTGGTTGAATTGGATAAACAAGACGCATGACAAATGATGGTCTGAAACAAACGGTAGCAGCGAGTTCACTCGCTCAAGAAGGCGCGAAAGGAAAGCCAGATAGGCTTTCGCAGATAGCGCAGTTGCCACAAGCAACCAGGGATCGCATTGCCCACATCGATTTCACCTTATTGTTTAAGGGCGAAGCGGTGCGGGCGGATTTAGTCGATCGCTTCAGCATTGCCGCTGCACAAGCAACGAAAGACTTCACCATGTACCGAGAGCTTGCACCAAGCAACATTGAGTATGACCAAAAGCTCAAATTGCATAAACGTGGTGAAGCATTTGAACCCTTGTTCGACTATGACGTTGTTCGAACACTGGCAACTATCAGCCAAGGGTACGGCGATGGCTTCACTGGAAAGGTAAAACCACCTCTTGCGTGTGAAGCGCCTTATCACCTTAATAAGCCGAATTTATCGATTGTCGCGAAAGTCACCGAAGCCATCCACAAAGGCAAAGCCTTGAGTATCACCTATGTGTCGTTATCGAGCGGAGAAACCACGCGTGAAATTGTGCCTCATACGCTGGTGGACAATGGCCTACGTTGGCATGTTCGTGGTTTTGACCGCAAGCATGGTGAGTTCCGTGATTTTGTATTGACCCGAATTAAAGTAGCGGTTGTGCTTGAAGATTCAACGTTGTCTGAGGCTGAGCTCGAAACCCAGGATCGGCAATGGAACCGCTTTGTAGAACTGGAGTTAGTACCACACCCGCGTATTGAACACAGTGAAGCGATTGAATTGGACTATGGCATGACGGGGGGCGTGATGAGGGTTGAGATCAGAGCAGCAACTGCGGGGTATTTGCTTAGGCTTTGGAATGTTGATTGTTCCGAGACCGCGTGTTTATCAACCAGCCAATGTCAGCTTGCGTTAAACAATCGTGCCGCGCTATATGGGGTTCAAAACCTCGCAATTGCGCCGGGTTATGTCACTTAGACGATGAGCACAACCCAGACAACCGCTTTTTATGACTAAAGATTAATCATCAGAATTAAATAAGAATTTAAGGAATACCGATGCCAACGTTGGATTTTAAAGGTAAGCAGTTTGTTTATTCACACCACTTGAGTGTGCCGTTTCGTGAACTAAAAGTGGTTGCAGATAAATCACTACCGCAAGAAGGTAAGGCGGCATCACTGGATGACAACCTCATCATCCATGGCGACAACCTTGAAGCCCTCAAGGCGTTACTGCCTACCCATGCCGGTAAAGTAGACTGCATTTTTATCGACCCGCCTTATAACACGGGTAATGAAGGCTGGTGTTATAACGACAACGTTCGCTCACCATTGATGCAGGAGTGGTTGAAAAAGTCAGCCAATCCCGTTGATAAAGAAGATTTGGAACGTCATGACAAATGGCTTTGCATGATGTGGCCGAGGCTGATTTTGTTATACGAATTGCTAGCAGACGATGGTGTGCTATTCGTAACTATTGATGACAATGAGCAACATCGTCTACGAATGATACTCGATGAAATCTTTCAAAAAGAAGAATCATTCTATGGTCACATCGCTTGGCAAAAGAAGTATGCAACGTCGAATGATGCTAAGGGATTTTCAGCAATGCATGATCATGTTTTGGTGTATCGAAAATCTGAGAGCTTCGAACGTAATCTTCTTGAGCGAACAGAGGGTAATGATAAAAATTATCGCAATGAAGATGAGCAAGGTATTTTTCGTGTTAGTGATTACACGTGCAACAAAACTGCGGAAGAGCGACCAAATCTTTACTATCCAGTAGTTAATCCAAATACTGGACAGGAAATTTGGCCTAAGAAGAATGCAGTTTGGCGATATTCTAAAGAACGTCATCAAGAAAATATTCAAAATGATCTAGTTTACTGGGGAAAAGACGGCAAAGGTGCTCCCGCCTTTAAAAGATATAAACATGCTCTAAAAGGTGGTGGTGGCACTGTACCAAGTACGTGGTGGCCACATGATTTTGCAAGCCATACGGATGAAGCTAAGAAAACGCTTCGAAATATCATGGGCAATGACAGTGTCGAGTTTTTCACACCTAAACCTGTAACATTGTTGAAGAGAATCCTCGAAATAGCCACTGATCCAGAATCAATCATCCTCGACTCATTCGCTGGTTCAGGTACGACTGCCCACGCAGTTTTGGAGGCTAATAAGAGTGATGAAGGAAATCGTAAATTTATTCTGATCGAATGTGAAGATTATGCTGATGAGGTGACAGCAGAGCGTGTTCGCCGTGTTATCAATGGCTACCCCTTTACAGGCAATCAAAAGCAAGAACTGCTTTCTGAAAAAATCACTTGGTCGGTTTTCGAGAAAAAACACGCTGAGTTGCTTGAAAAAATAGCCAAAGTTGAAGCAAAACACAGCAACGATTTCGACAAAATCAAAAAAGAGCTCAAAGATGGAGTGCTGACTGTCACCGGTGAGCGCAAAGTGGATGAGTTTGCCCCAGGCATTAGTGGCAGTTTTACCTATTGCACCTTAGGTGAACCGATTCAAATTGAAAGCTTACTTACTGGCGATGCCATGCCGTCGTTCGACGCGCTCGCACGTTATGTGTTTTATACCGCCACTGGTCAGTCGTTAGAAACAGTCGCTAAAGCCTCTGCCGATGGTTTTATCGGCGAAACAGACTTATTCCGTATTCATTTGTTCTATCGCCCAGATAGCGAGTGGCTGCGCTCGAATGAAGCGGCATTAAACGCTGACAAAGTCGAGGTTATAGCGAAAAACAATGCTACGAAAAAGCGTACCATTGTCTTTGCTGTGGCGAAGTTTATGAGCCAGAAGGACTTAACTGAAAAACGCATTGAGTTTTGCCAGTTGCCTTACGCTATCCATCGTATTATGGGGGCGTAACATGGAGTTAAAAGACTACCAAAACGGTGTGCTGGATAAGCTGGATTATTACTTAAAAAAGCTGGCCGACACCAAAGAAGAAGCGGAAGACTTTGTGGCTTTTCAGAAAATGAAAGGCAAAGAGGCCCGCTTAACCGATTACGCCAAAGACACGTGGGAAGCTCTGGTACAGGAGCGCCGTATTGACCTACTAAAAGACAAAAGCGGTCACTTGGTGCCAGCGCCTTATGTCACAAGATTTGACGGCTTAGAGCGGCCAATTCCTAACGTGTGCCTGAAAGTACCGACGGGTGGTGGTAAAACCTTACTTGGCGTTGCGGCGGTTGAGCGCCTGCAAACGGATTTGTATACGCAACAAACGGGTATGGTGCTGTGGGTGGTGCCTTCGGATGCCATTTACAAGCAAACCTGGAAACAGTTGGCTAATCGTGAACATCCGTATCGACAAATGTTAGAACGTGCTTCGGGTGGTCGGGTGAAAATGCTCGAAAAGAACGATGCCTTTACCAAGCGGGATACCGACGAAAACCTGTGCGTTATGTTGTTGATGCTGCAATCCAGTGCGCGTCAATCCAAAGAAACCTTGCGCATGTTCCGTGATAGTGGGCGATTTACCACTTTCTTCCCGATTGAAGATGACACCACAGCCAATGAGGCGCTATTGAGCAGTATTCGTAATCTAGATTGTAACGATCTATCCGATTACGGTTGGCAAGAAGGCATAGCCCCAGGCTCAGTGTCAGTCAAACAAAGCTTAGGCAATGTGTTACGCATGGTTCGCCCAGTGATTATTGTGGATGAGGGGCATAAAGCCTATAGCGAAACCGCAAGAGAAACCCTGTGTGGCTTTAACCCTAAGTTTATTCTTGAGCTTTCTGCCACGCCTAACGCAAACGGTAAGCATCACTCAAATGTGCTGGTGAATGTGTCTGGGCAAGCTTTGAAAGATGAGCAAATGATTAAGTTGCCCATCAACTTAATCAACGAAGACAAAAGTGACTGGAAGCATACCTTGTCGCTTGCGCACGCTAAATTGGCAGAGCTTGAACAGGATGCCGGGCAACTACAAAACGAAACTGGTCGCTATATTCGGCCCATCATGCTGATCCGTGTTGAGCGCACAGGTAAAGACCAACGAGATTCAGCCTTTGTGCATGCGGAAGACGCCCGCGAGTATTTAATGGAAAAATTGGGCGTAAATGAAAATGAAATTCGCCTGAAAACGTCTGACAAAGACGAGTTGGGTGATGATGATTTGCTCAGCGAAATGTGCCCCGTTAAATACATCATCACCAAGGATGCGCTGCGTGAAGGTTGGGATTGCCCCTTTGCTTATGTGTTAACCGTGTTGTCTAAAATGACCGCAAAAACGGCAATCACCCAAATGATTGGCCGGGTACTCCGTCAACCACATGCGCGATTGACGCAAAAACCAAGCTTAGATGAGTGTTATGTCTACACCTTTGATCAGGATGTGATGGAAGCCGTTGCCGGTGTTAAGCAAGGTTTAGAAGAAGAAGGCATGGGGGATGTGGCGAATCAGGTTAAAGCCTCAGAAGCGAATAAACCCGCCGCAGTGGTAAGCAAAGAAACCTTATTGCGTAGAGAGTGTTTTCGTAACCTACCTAAAATATTCTTGCCTCGGGTTTTACATCGTGATGCTGGCAACAAAGACGGCTACCGCTTATTCGATTATGAACGGGATGTGCTTGGTGACCTGGATTGGGAGTCGTTGTCTTATTTGAACTCTGAGAACTTCCAGTTAGTGGATGATAAGTTAAAACGCACGATTGCCCGTATCGACTACAAAATGTCAAAGGATAACCAAGGTGAATTGGACTTGGCCGATCCGGTACACGAAAACATCGAGTTTGACCCCAGTGCAGGCCTGGATATTTCGTTTATGGTAAGGCAGCTCACCGATGTTATTCCAAACCCCTGGCAAGCCATGCGGGTGTTAACGCACACGTTAGACATCTTGCGTGGTAATGGCGTTTCTGAGGAGGCCTTGTTTACTAACCGCCTTGAACTACTCAAAGAGATGAAGCGCGACATTAAACAACAGGTCGCGCAATTATCGGAGCAAATCTTCAGATCTAAGTTGGACAACGGTGATATTTCCCTGCGCCTACTCGTTTCAGATAACAAGAAGCTAAATTGGGAACTGGCGCAAACCCTAGAGGTTAATGTCAGTGAGCATGAGCAGGTGCTTCGCCGCAAGGATGGATCTGAACTCGAAAAAAGCTTGTTCGAAAAGGTCTATCAAAATGGGCTGAACAATTTAGAGCGCGACACAGCTTGGTATTTGGACAAACAAGAGTCTGTGTATTGGTGGCATCGTATTGCAGTAAATCAACGTGAATACAGCCTGCAAGGCTGGCAAAAACAAAAGGTTTACCCTGACTTGTTGGTGTGCGTCGAACAGCCTAATTCTGGCAGTTATCGTTTTTCTATATTGGAAACCAAGGGCGAGCATTTAAAAGGGAACGACGACACTGAGTACAAGCGCCGATTGTTTGAGCTGTTAACTGAGCACGTCAAGACGGCGGTAGATGCTGGCGAGCTTACGTTGGAAGCTGCGTCGGGTGGTATGTCGTTCAGAATGCTGATGGAAGACAGTTGGTCACAGGAAATCGTACCTGAATTGAATTAATGAGTCATTTGTTGGTGTTGTGTTGTCTCCAACCTTGTCGCCCCTTCTAAAAAAGGGGCGAAACTCAAAAGGAAAATCAAGTTAACGAGGATTTAGATGAGTCAGCCAATACCGACTTCATATAACCAAATCATTGCGCATACGATTGAACAGGCGCTTGCCCTATCGGTGAATGCAAAGAGCGAAAATGCTATTGCTGGCTTTTGTCAGTTACAAGGCCCAACAGGCGGGGGCAAAAGTAGTTCGCTTTATCGTAGCCCTGACGGGAAAATTCCAGCGAGCCTTGAATTTATAAAATCCAAAGGGTTGCAGGCCATATTGGTCACCCATCGCTGGAACATCCTGCATGACATTTATGAAAGTGCCACGAGTGCAAAAGACAGTTCAGGTAATCCACTGCTCGTTAGTATCCTTTATGCTCAGGATGAAACTGTTGTTAGTGCGGTTTCGCAACGGGCACTGCCACACGAACAAGGCGTTCAAAAGTCTGACTTGCCCGATCCTTATAAGGCCATTGAGGACATTCATGGTTTAGGTGCGTTTCGTTCTAATGCTGATAAAGAGGCTCTCGTCCGTGCTTGCCACAACGTTTCAGCCATCGCCCGTAATGTTGAGTATAAAAAGAAAAACCCTGATTCGATGGGCGTCTTACTCGAACGAGAAGAGCAGGAACTAAGAAAACTGTGTGGCTTTGTCGAACGGACGCTACTTGGGTGCATGTCGTCCTTAGAGAAGGCTGTGAAGTATGCCAGTAAGCACCATGGCAAGACGCATGAGCTCACGGAGCAAGCAAAAGAAAAGCTTCGTTTATTCAGAGAAAATAAATGGGTGCGTCGAATTTTCCCCGCTATTGCCTGGCATGATGATAAGCAACATTTGCTGGTGTTAACAACGCAGAAGCTGTTCGCTTCCTTTTACGACGGTAAACAGAAAGTTAGAATGTCGAGCGGCCAACTGGCCGGAAAGGTTGTATTTGTTGATGAGTTTGATTACCAAGCGGACATTCTACAGACATTACTTGCCCAGTCTCAAATGGTGCAAGAGCCGCCTGAGTGTATTGGCCAATTACTTGAAGGGGGCAAGCGTCTTTTAGCACGAATGCAGTTTGTTACTGCACAGCCTATACCTGAGCTTTACAGTGAGCTTAAACAGCTTATTGCGGAGCTAGAGGAGGATTTGACCAGCAAAGGTGTCGATCTGAATCAGTCTAGGGCGCTGGTAATGCCTTTAAAACAGTATGAATCCGGTGTGCCGTTCGAAAAGAAATATCTGTTTCGCTCAGATCACTTAGTAACCAGTGAGCCTTTGCAATTACAGCAAAAACCTCATGGCTTTGAAGTGAAAAGTTATGAGCAAAGCGATGATGTATCGGTTGATGTTGGTGATTTTTTGCGTGTGATGGAGAAATATATCAGACGCTTCAGTTTGCTGTTGTCACAGTTCGCGACCGATGAGTCCGAAGCTTATGAATATCTTGTTCGGTTAAACCGGTTACTGTTCGACCCCGCGAACGATTATCGACCATCCTACTACAGCACAGCGTTACCCAGTTTATCGCTGTTCTCATTACCTCGCACAAGCTTACCTGAGTTAGAAGCGCTCAGTAGATCAAACCTATTACCTAATACTCAGACGAATATGTTTGGCCTAACAACCTGGCTGTTAACCACGGATGAAGCCGAAGCGGATATTGACCCGCTGAGGATCAAGATTAAACGCGCACTATTGCCGACAACGCCTGAAGGGTTAATGGTTTCGTTATCGAGTCGAAACCTCGTTTTTGCACTATCCGCAACCTCTTATATCGAAAGGGGGATTGGTCATTTCGATATACGTTGGATTGAAAGTGCTTTGCGTTACGTGGCTCAGGCTCGCAACCCACACTGTACAGAGAGTTTTTTGGGCGATAGCTTTGAGCAGCGCCCCGAAGATTGGTTTAAGAAGCCAATTCCGTATTTACAAACTGACGAGGATAAGCAGCTGCAAATGGCAGTGATCCGATCGTTGGTTAAAGATAAATCTGAAAAGCGTCGCTCGACACTGAAAACCACGATCCACGACTTTGATGATGCTATCAATGCCCCAGTTTTTCAGGAGGCAAAACTGCATCTGAACGCTGCATTTTTTGAGGCTGAGCACTCAGATTACAAGTATGAATACCGGCAGTCTGTGTTGTTTAAATTACTGCACGTTCTGCATTTGGTAGCGAATGAGCCACAACATAAAGGGCACCTGGCCTTTGTTAACTCAGTCAAATACCTTCGGAAGTGGTTGATAAGTGATACCGCAGAAAACAGCAGAATGAGCGCTGATTGGCTTGAAATGGAGTGTTTAACCACTAGCGTATTGTCTTCATTTGACGATGTGTTTATTCCTTTGGCTGTCAACGGCAAGCCCATGATGATTTGCTTGCTCAATGCTGAAGCACAAAAGCGAGAAGGATTTGAGCACGCATATCAAGCGGCGTTCGACTCTGGCCGTACCGTGGTGGTAATGACACAAACTGCATCCGCTACCAATGGCATTAATTTGGATTACTCCTTGCCTAACTCTCAAGGGCAGATGGATCTGACGTCGCTGTTTATTATTGAAAGTAAGCACTTTTACTTTTCACCATGGGATAGCAATGACGCTGATGATGAAATGTCTCATGCTGGCTTTCAGCTCAGAAACTTAGAAAAATTAGTCAGGCGTTCAGAGTTTTCACGTAAGCAGCAGCGGCAATTTATTATGCCGTTAATGAATAACTCAGTCGCTAAAATCCAGGAGCTAAACAAGCTCTATAAAGCGACAAATGACTACGTTAAGAATCTTGCCGCTGACGTGCAGCAGCAAGTTGGTCGTATTGAACGTGCTTGGACGTATGTGCCCCATGTCGCCATTCATTTAAGCGATGATTTAGCAGGCCATCTTCGCAACTACGGCCAATTAACCGTTTGTACTAACAACCGAAATTGGGTTTCAAACCTTAATAATCAGCTGATTGATGATCTTACTCATTCCGAAGATGCATCGGTTTCCAACTTTCTTACCCTGTTGAAAACGCGATCCCAAGATGGCTCTGCTGCGGTAGATATTATTGATAACAAGTTAGTTTCCGCTATCCGAGATGCACGACAAGGTAAGGGTTGTATCGAAGATATTTCAGGACTTTGGCATGAACTAGGCCGCGCTGTATTACAGCATGATCTCCAATGGATGCCGCATAACAATACGTTTGGCATTACTGAGTCTTTGTGTCGTTGGGCGTGCTTTGAACGGCCCAAGGAAACAAAGGTTACTGGTGAAATATGGTACGACCCAAAAAGTTGGCAGTTCTTTGAAAAGCGTGCAGCGGGATTGATTAAGTATAACCCACAGACGCTTTATGAGGTTGTTAACAGGCAACCTGCTATTTCGGATTGGTTTAATCGCAAAGGTTTTCGAACGTCGTTTCAGCCGTTTGCCAATGACATTGAAGAGCAATTTGCGTTTCATCCCGTTGTGATTCAGCGAATTTTACAAGGGCGTATTGGTGAGGAAGGTATTCGCGCACTGCTGAATGACAAACAGCTAGTCACTAAACAAGACGTCTACAACCATGAGCTGTTTGAATTATATGATTTTGAGATAGCAAATGCGGATGTTTTTGTTGATGCTAAATTTTGGTCGATAGCTGCTCTGGAACAGTCAGATGAAGGCTTTGAGCAATGGCTTGCTTCTGGTAAACGTCCTGAATTTGCGCCTTTGGGATTAATTAAAAAGCTGGAGAAGATCCGGCAAATCCGTGGTGAAAATGCCATTTTGGTTATCGCGAACCTATTGACTGGTGAAGATTGTTCTTTATCGGGCTTTTCTGAAATGTTGGAGCCGGTAAAAGTTGAGAATGCTTCAATCCTGTTTCTACCAGGTTGTTTGGTGAGTGATGGGTATCAAATGACGTCTGGCTTTAAGTGGTTTTCGAAAATAGTTTGGCAGCGTATGGGGGAGCAAGGTTAATGGATGAAAATAAAGATTTGAGGAAGTTGCCGCTGTCTCATTTGGTTTATTTGAATAGCGAGGTTGATGCAGATAAAGCCAACAAATTCGTGGTTTATCACTATCCACTTCTCAATAACAGCTATCAGTGGAAAGAGAAGAAAGCCTGGGAAGAACGTATTGATGCTGAACTAGACAGTCGGCAGTTTGCCTATTTAATGAAAAAAAATGGTAATCAGTTTGGTCTCTATGTGGCTTTACAAAGCTCAAGTGATATTCCTCCGTCTATTGTAGACGCTGAGTTGCAACCTATTACTCCCGTTCGAGTTGAATATTCACCGGTGTTAAATCCTGTGTGGATTCGACTAATGATGCGATCATTACGGGCTTTTGGCGGTCATTGTAAAGGCGCTTACAGTTTAGGTTGTCCGTTATTGAAAGTAGATAGCTGGGCTAGCGGTGTTAATGCGATCAGCCTAGATTGTAGAACTCAGCAGTTAAAAGATGGAAATACCACTGAGATTGCTCTGTTTTATACCAATGTTCCATTAAGACCGTTATCTAATGACGATGATATAGATCGCATTAAGAAGCCTCTATGGGTCTATGACAAAAATAAGGTACTCGTCAGGTGGTATCCTGGCCATGAAAGAAAACCGAGAGGTACGCTGTTTAAAGAAATTGGAAAGAGTAAAAATTCACGGAAACAGCGTCCGTTTCTGGATCTTTCTACACCAACTAGGTTTGAGCAAAGTTGGCCTATGGTGTTAAAACCAGTGCAAGATGCGTTTATCTGTTTTGCGCGTGACTATGGTTTTGAACTTTCAGCTAAAACGTTAAATCTCCAACCACTGACGTTGAAAACAAAGCATAAGGCCAATAAGGCTAAGTCATCTTTCCCAAGCATCGATATATCCGGTGAAATCAAGGTTATAGACCTAAGAGTTAATACCGTTGTTGCTTGTGAAGAAATCTTAGACTTATTTAAATCGCTCATTGCACAGAAAGGCGTCGATGTTTCGTGGGATTTACTAGACGGAATTGCGGTAAATGACTTTGAACGGATAAAGCTTGAACGTTCGGACCGTGTTTTGATTCTGCTTGATCAGGAAAAAGGTATTGAAGATGACCGTTATCCACTAACGAAGTCTTTAGTTGGACGGTGTGCAGTTCAACATATCAATGTTAATCCTCATGATGTAACGGGAGATCCAGTCGAAAAAAGGTTATTAATCGAGTCAAAAAGAGACGATGACCCGATAAAGCTATACGTTGCGTCTGAAGGTGGATATTACACCTACAACTACGAATTATTAGATACCAAGGCATACAAAGAAGCGATTATTAGAAAGCTTGAAGTAGTTCTTAAAGAGTTAGAGCTTAAACGTTTACTCATTGACGTAGACCGGCCTGTTTCTCAGGTTTTGCCATTGCAACGCGCCTGTTTAAATGAATCAACCATTGTCATTACTGATGGTTATTTGTTTACGGTTTCAAACGACAGGCCGGTGTTGATCCCCTTCGATCCCACTGATTCTGGTATGACTTTGAAAATAAATGAGTACCTCGCCAATTTCGAAACATCCGTAGATGATTTGCTCACTTTGATGAATGAGAAGTGGCCCTATAATTATCGTCAGAATGTCGTAATGGATTACTACGGTACTGAAGTTGATAAACAACGACGATTTGCGGCAAGAATTACGCTTGTTTTGAGTAAGGATAAGGATTCACAAGTATCAATCATGATGCAAGATCCATCTTACGACCAAACGAATGTATTGCCACTGGGTATGGAAGATGCGCTTTCGGATTTAACCAAGAAACAGAAGCCTTATCCGTTGACGGATTGGGTTCTGCCAGATAGTGAAGTATTGCTCAATATTGTCAAAGAATTGAGTGATGATGGCGTGTTATCCAGCCAAAAGGCAACAATGCGATTTGAAAGTGAGTTACCCGAATTAGTTGAATTATGGCAAGAACAATTAGTTTCGCTTCATCAGCAAAATGAAACGAAGGTGACTTACTATCAGGTAAAAAAAGAGGTTATTCAGCGTTGGTTAGATAAGCGAGGAAAGAAAAAAGATACATCAATCAGCGGTAGTTTAGATACCTTGTTATCTCGATACTTTGATAAGCCTTTAAATGACATCAAACGCTGGATGAGTAACATTCCGGGTATTCAACGCATATGGTACGACAAAGAAAAGGGATATTTTGTTGTCGGTGGATTAACCTCTCCAAAAGCTCAGTTGATGAGACAGCCAAGCATCCGACAATGGCACACCTTGCAAGGTGAATTGGACATCGAATTACTTGCTGATTTGCTAGATGTTGATTGGGTTCGTATGAATCAGCTTGCGGGTAACCCCTGCGTCACAACATTAATCAAGCGATGGAAAGAGATAAATCCCGAGTCTAGAGATGCGATTTTGCTCAGTTGCTAAATGACTTTATTAAATAATTCTGTAAATGAAATTGAAGCGATAAAAAATGCTAAGTAATAGGATAAATAACCATGTTCACGGTAAATCATCAAACCAACAGGATTAGTCCTGTTAGGGCAAAGAAGTTCAGTGAGCTTGGCTTTTCTGAGCGAAAACACCTTCAGGAATGGTTGGCGCATGAGCCTTCTGCGCTGGGTGAAGAGTTATTAATTATTCAAAAGGAGTTCGATGGCTTTGATGATACCCGCGAACGCTTAGATTTACTTGCGCTAGATAAAGATGGCAACTTGGTTATCATTGAAAATAAACTGGATGACAGCGGTCGTGATGTGGTCTGGCAGGCGCTTAAATATGCCTCCTACTGCGCCAGTTTGACCAAAGCGCAGATAGTTGAAATCTACCAACAGTACTTGGATCGCTATGAACTTGTAACAGGAGAAGTTGACCCGTTAAATGGCCCCCAAGGTGCTGCACTTAATGCCAGTCAAAGAATTTGTGAATTTCTGGATGCGCCAGATCTGGATGAGGTCAAGCTCAATCTAGGTAACAGCCAGCGTATTATGTTGGTTGCGGCAAACTTTCGCAAAGAAGTGACCAGTACTGCACTTTGGCTCTTGGGGCAAGGCATTAGTATTGCTTGCTTCAAAATTACCCCTTATTCGTTGGGAGAGCAGCTACTCATCAATATTGACCAGATCATCCCCACGCCCGAAGCGAAGGAGCTGATGATCGGTATTAATGCTAAAGAAGCGGAAGAAAAAACGACCGAAGTGGTACTGAAAAACCGCCATACGGTGCGTCGCGAATACTGGGAGCGAGCCTTAGAGGCGTTTCAGAAAAGTCCGTGCCAGCTCTACAACAACATTAGCCCAAGTAAAGATCATTGGCTATCAGCAGGTTCTGGACTGAGTGGTTGTCCGTATAACCTGATTTTTCTGCAAAAAGAGCTTCGAGTTGAGCTTTGGATTAGCCGTGGAATTACCGAAGAGAATAAATATCTCTTTGATTCATTGCTTGGGTCCAAACAGGACATTGAACAAGTATTTGGTGCGGAGCTTGAATGGATGAGATTGGATGAAAAGAAATCTTGTCGTATTCAGTTTTCAACCAAAGCCGATGGCTTCAACAAAGATACGTGGCCCAATGCGGTTGCGTGGCACTTAGAGCAGATGACTAAGTTAGAAAAAGCTTTAAAAGGGCCGCTGCAAAAAGCGGCTGAAGCGCTAAAAAACAAACCGGCAGAGGTATCCTGATTCCCGTAAGCTGAATTTTAGTATTTCAACTCGCTTGTTTCATCGGGTGCTAAAAGACCTAAATACATTGTCTGCACATATAAGTATTAAATCTTTGAATCTAATTAGCCAGCAACACTAGATTGAACCTTCACACTATCGTGTCGGAGGTTCACTATGTTCAAAAACCTATTTTTTCAAACAAAAGCACTACCAGAGCTGTCATCTCAACTGGATGCAGAAATCCCACGCTACCCACCATTCCTGAAGGGGTTGCCAGCTGCGTCACCCGAGGATTTGCAGTCCACACAAGACGAGCTAATTGCCAAGCTGCGCCAGGTACTTGGCTTTAATCAGCGTGATTTTCAACGGTTGATTCAGCCCTGTATTGACCATCTGGCTGCTTATGTTCATTTGTTGCCAGCTTCTGAGCATCATCATCACAGTGGCGCTGGTGGTTTATTACGTCACTCGTTGGAAGTTGCTTTCTGGGCGGCACAAGCAGCTGAAGGGATCATCTTTGTTGCCAGTGGCACACCGGTTGAGAAAAAAGAGCTGGAACCAAGATGGCGTGTTGCAGCTGCTCTTGGCGGTTTGTTCCATGATATTGGTAAGCCTGTTTCAGACTTATCCATCACAGACGAAGATGGACGCTATCAGTGGAACCCTTTTTTAGAAACACTATCCCAGTGGACCACTAATAACAGCATTGAACGCTATTTCATTCGCTGGCGCGACGGACGGTGCAAGCGGCACGAGCAATTCTCAATTCTGGTTTTAAACCGGGTGATGACACCTGAGTTGCTCGCTTGGTTAACCCAGCCGGGCCCTGAGATTTTGCAAGCCATGCTGGAAGCAATTGGCAATACCGATCCAGAGCATGTCCTGTCCAAATTGGTCATTGAAGCTGACCAAACCAGTGTCCAGCGAGACCTGAAAGCTCAACGAATTTCCGTTGACGACAATGCCCTTGGTGTCCCAGTCGAACGCTATCTACTTGATGCCATGAGGCGATTGCTTGCCAGTTCCCAGTGGCTGGTCAATCAGCGAGACGCCAGAGTCTGGGTACGAAAATCGAATCAATCAATCAATCTTTACCTGGTTTGGAAAAGCGCGGCTAAGGACATCATTGAGCTATTGGCCAAAGACAAGATACCTGGCATTCCAAGAGATCCCGATACCCTTGCGGACATCCTCATTGAGCGAGGATTGGCCATTAAATCCGCCTCAAATGAGCGATATGAAAGCCTAGCCCCTGAAGTGCTGATCAAAGACGGCAAGCCAATCTGGTTACCCATGCTGCATATATCTGAGGCCGATTTATTGTTCAGCTCGAATGTACCAATTGGTGTGACACTGTTTAGTAAACCTGAGTGGGAAGCAACACAGCAAACACAAGCAGAGCCTCAGAGTCGCTCCAGTGAGCAGCCAGGCTTGTCTGAAGCGTCATCATCAATCGATCATAGCAGTTCGGCTGAGTCGCCATCGACAAAATCGTCCGAACAAGATGATGAACTTCGTCATGCCAGTGATGTTAGTAACCCCCAGGCAACTGAAAATGCTCCAGGTGATGAATGCGAAAAGCCTAACAATTCATATGATGGCGCTATCTCAAATAACGTAAACCAGTACGATACAGAAGCATTGAATCTCCCTGAATCTTTGGCGTGGCTCCCAGAGGCCAGCAGTGCGTTGGTTATGGTTGGTGAACAGATCTTGATCCGCTATCCCGATGCCGTAAGACATTGGTGTGCTCCCCGAAAACTGCTTGCTGAACTCAGTCGATTAGATTGGCTTGAATTAGATCCCGCAAACCCGACTCGTAAGGCCAGAACTGTGACTACAAATGATGGCGTTCAGGAGCAAGGGTTGCTGCTGAAAGTATCGATTTCTAAAGGGCTAACTGCACAGATAGACCTCTCCAAACAAGACGCAGAATCAGCGGCAGCAATTCAGAACGAAGAGGCTTCACCGCGACCGAGTCTAACTGAGACAACCAATGCCCAAGCAAAAGAGCCCGCCACAAGAGCGGAGCGTAAGCAAAAGCCGATTGCGCCCAATGCGCAGTCAAGTACTGACCCCAAACACGCGCAGCGGCAACAGATGGTTAATTTTGTGAAAGATTTGCCCATCTTACTGACCGATGGTGATTACCCAGACGTGGATCATAGTGCCGATGGTATTCGCGTCACGATTCAAACCTTACGCCAAGTCGCCAATGCGCATGGCATTCCAGCCGGACAGCTGCTTCGGGGGATCTCGGCCAGTGACGAATGCCAGTTTGATGAGGGGGAAACGGTTCTGTTTACCGCTCACGCTAAACGTTAATCCATTTGAAATTAAGTGGATTGCAAACGGTTATTTTGCGGAGCATGAATGAAAGAAAACGCATACGAAATGCCCTGGCGCACGAACTATGAGGCCATGGCAGCAGCAGGTTGGCTGGTTGGGGCCACTGGGGCGATTGCCGCAGAAATGCTGACAGAGTTACCGCCCGAACCATTTTGGTGGATGACAGGGATTTCCTCGGGCATGGCGTTGTATCGCCTGCCTGAGGCTTACCGTCTTTATAAGTTGCAGAAGGGGCTAAAAGGCAAACCATTGGCATTTATGGCGCTGTCGCATTTACAAAAAGTGATGGAAAAACATCCTGATGAATTGTGGTTAGGGTATGGCTTTGAGTGGGACCAACGTCATGCCCAACGTGCTTATGAAATTCTAAAAAGGGATAAGCAAACCTTGCTTAACCAAGGTCACGGCAAACAAATGGGTTCGACCTGGATTCATGGTGTCGAGCCCAAAGAAGAAGATGTGTACCAACCAGTTGGACACACTGAGGGGCATACATTAATTGTCGGTACGACCGGTGCCGGAAAAACCCGATGCTTTGATGCGATGATCACTCAGGCCATTTTGCGTAATGAAGCCGTGATTATTATTGACCCTAAGGGAGACAAGGAACTTAAGGATAATGCGCAGCGAGCCTGTATTGTCGCCGGTAGTCCAGAGCGCTTTGTGTATTTTCATCCGGGTTTTCCTGAGCATTCAGTACGGCTTAATCCCCTGAGAAACTTTAACCGGGGCACTGAAATTGCCAGCCGAATTGCGGCACTAATCCCATCCGAAACCGGTGCTGATCCATTTAAAGCCTTTGGCCAAATGGCACTGAATAACATAGTGCAAGGTCTGTTGCTTACTTCACAGCGTCCTGATCTGAAAACACTGAGACGATTCTTGGAAGGCGGTCCAGAAGGTTTGGTAGTAAAAGCCGTCACGGCTTGGGGTGAGCAGGTGTATCCGAACTTTAGTGTGGAGATCAAGCGCTTTACCGAAAAAGCCAACACATTAGCTAAACAAGCTATGGCGATGCTGCTTTTTTACTACGAACGCATTCAGCCCGTTGCCGCCAATACCGATTTGGAAGGCCTTTTGAGTATGTTTGAGCATGACAGAACCCACTATTCCAAGATGGTGGCCTCATTGATGCCGGTGCTCAATATGCTCACTTCAAGTGAGCTAGGCCCATTGCTATCACCGATTGCAAACGATGTGGATGACAGCCGGTTAATTACGGATTCTGGCCGTATTATCAACAATGCCCAAGTGGCCTATATCGGGTTGGATTCATTAACCGACGCCATGGTTGGCAGCGCTATTGGTTCGTTGCTTTTATCGGATCTCACGGCTGTGGCCGGTGACCGCTATAACTATGGTGTTGAAAATCGCCCCGTAAATATCTTCATCGATGAGGCGGCTGAAGTCGTCAACGATCCCTTCATTCAACTGCTCAACAAAGGCCGTGGCGCAAAAATGCGTTGTGTGATTGCTACTCAGACCTTTGCTGACTTTGCAGCTCGAACAGGCAGTGAAGCTAAGGCACGCCAGGTGTTAGGTAACATCAACAACTTGATAGCCCTCCGGGTGATGGATGCCGAAACGCAGCAGTACATTACCGACAATCTGCCTAAGACTCGGTTGCAGTACATCATGCAAACGCAAGGTATGTCGTCCAACTCGGACAGCCCCGCGTTATTTACCGGCAATCATGGCGAACGCTTGATGGAGGAAGAAGGCGATATGTTTCCACCGCAGTTATTAGGCCAGCTTCCCAACCTAGAGTACATCGCCAAGCTTTCAGGTGGCCGCGTGATCAAAGGCCGCATTCCTATTTTAACCAGCTCTACACAGGCAGCATAAGGAGTCTGTATGCATCATTCTGTCTGTCTAAAAATGACAACACTTACCAGTCAAGAAATGCTCGCTCAGTGGCAGCAACATAACCCTCAGTTCAAGGAAGCTTTAAGACTGCTTGAAACCGACTGGCCTCATGCTTTGGCCTCCGTGTATTGCTTGGCGGACTACTTAACGGATGCGTTCACGTTAGATGGCCATTCCATCTTTGATTTGTGTCTGTGTAATGGCTTGGGCAGTTATGAAGAAGTTAGTTGTGATGATGACAGTGTACGCCTTTGGCATTTCATTGAGGCACTGACCTGGACTGCCGCCAGTGCTTTAACTGGGATTCGCCTGCGTGATCCTGACCATTTCGAGTGGGCCGCCGTGGATGGTGTGTATTTCCACACCTGGATTCGTAATCGTCCAAATCGAATGGGGTATCTGGCTGAAGGACGCATCGACGTGCGTTATGTCAGTGGCCATACGACGACAAAGCGGCTTCAACAAGTGATTAAAGCCCGGATTATGACGCCAACCGTTGCAGCCATGTTGGCGCGAGTAGAAGAGGATGTTTGGCATGAGCAAGCATAAGTCGGTTTGGCTGCTGTGTCTGGCGTTGATGCTGGAGATTATTGCCATTGGCGTGTTAGTGCCCGGTGATTGGACTGGCCGGGTTATTAGTAAAGAGAAGCAGATGATCCAAAACCAATTGGGCGCACAAACAAGCTATTGGATTGGTCAAACTAGCCATCGCTGGTATCAGTCATGGGTTATGGATACGCAGATGGAGCAATCTGTGCGTGATTTTCTAATCCCCACTGAAGAGCAGCGACTGCGCTCTAAAGGGATGGAGAACATGGGAGGCTTTTGGTTTGTGTGGGTAGAAGACCGTATTCAGGCATTTTTTGATGTGCTGTACCAAGTGTTCACTCGATTTGCTTTGCTGATGGTCTGGTTGCCCTTTGCGCTTATTCTCATGTTACCGGCGCTGTGGGACGGCTTGATGACCTGGAAGATTAAGAAGACAACCTTTGATTTTTCGAGCCCTATCATTCACCGCTACAGCATGATCATCTTGGGCTCAGGCGTCATCTTGCTGTTTATGGGATTGTTCGCCCCGCTGGCTATTCCACCGGTGGTGTTACCGTCGCTGATCATCGGCTTGGCGTTGATGGCGGGGTTGGCGTTAAGCCACTTGCAGAAGAAGATATGAGGCCTCGGTTAATGGCCACCAAGACAGGATGATATGAATATCTGGCTTATTCATATCATGAGTTGATTCGATTATGAATTTTATTCAAATCATGCTATGATTTGAATGGGCTGTTATTTAAATCAAAAGGCGACACGATGTGGATCTGGCAACAAGCTGACTGGCCGAACTTTATCTGGGATGAAAAAGTCATTGAACCCAAGTTACGCGACATTCGCTTTCACCAAGGAATGTTGTTGGGCAAGATGTCGAGCCAACCTAAAGACCAAAAGCAAAGTATGTTAGACACGCTATTGGCGAACATTATTCATTCGAGTGCCATTGAAGGTGAGAAGCTCAATGCTTTTTCTGTTCGCTCGTCCTTGGCTAATAAGCTCGGTCTTTCTGAAGAAAAACCATTTCCAACCACTGAACGCACTGATGGCTTAGCAGAAATAATGTTAGATGCGGTGGAGAATTTAGACTCGCCGCTCTCACTTGAAAGAATACTGCAATGGCATAAACAACTGTTTCCTGAGGGCTATACCTTTTTCAACCCTATTATAGGGGGGCAGTTGCGCGGGGATGAGCCTATGCAGGTAGTATCGGGTAGGATTGATAAACCCACGGTACATTTTGAAGCGCCAAACCGAGATGTGCTTGAGTCCGAACTGGACGTGTTTATCCGCTGGTTTAATGACTCTCGTGAGGACCCCGCTTTAGACCCTTTGCTTAGGGCTGCGATAACGCACTTTTGGTTTGTGACGATCCACCCTTTGGATGACGGCAATGGCAGGATCACCCGCTTACTTACTGATTTAGCACTGGCCCAGGCTGAGCGTCAATCAGTCCGTTTCTATGCAATGTCAGTAGCGATTTTAGCCAACCGTAAAAGCTACTACGAAATATTAGAGCAATCCCAGAAAGGTGGTCTTGATATTACCGCGTGGCTTATGTGGTTTTTAAACACCTTAGGTGAAGCATTCACCAATGTGCTTGAAGAAATCGATCAAACGGTTTTTAAAACAAACTTCTGGCGAAATGTCGATCAAACGCGACTGTCCTCGGAACAAGTAAAAGTGCTCAATCGAATGCTTGATGGGGATTTTGACCAAGGCATTAATACTTCGCAATATCATAAAGTGGCGAAAGTGAGTAAGCCAACCGCGTCTCGTCATTTAGCGGCTTTGGTCGAGCTTGGTTGCTTGGTAAAAAGTGATGCTGGGGGCAGGAGTACTCGTTATAAGCTGGCGCTCTTGAGTTGAAAACACGAGTATTGAGAAAATATGCCAATAGAACTAGCGACAGTTTTCAACTAGCTTAAGGTTTACGTGTTCGAGCGTCTTTGTGTGTAAGTTTCTGTTCGATGAGAGCAAATTCGCGACTGAGTTTATGATATTCACGAGCAACACTAGGATTTTTAAGTGCTTTTTCTTTCAATGTTTTTAGAGGCATCAATTTTACCCCTACGCTAGTTCATAAGGCTGGACGTGTAACGATGCCTTTTGATTTCTGAGTACTGATAAATCATAAGCATTTTGCAGGCGCAACCAGTGGTCGGCAGAGGGTTTAGCAAAAGCCAGTTCCAAGCGTACGGCCATTTCTGGAGTTACTGCACCTCGTCCGTTCAATACCTTGGATAGGGTTTTACGGCTTACATTTAAGTGTTTTGCAACATCGGTAATCGTCAACTCCAACGGCTCGATGACCAACTCTTTTAATATCTCACCAGGGTGAGCAGGGTTATGCATGGTCATGAGTGATAATCCTTGTAGTTAATAATTTCCGCATCACGTCCGTTAAATCTGAATGTAACGTGCCAATTATCGTGCACTAATTGTAACCCTTAAGGTTGCAATATCAATCTGATTGTAAGAGCAGAATCACCAAGCCACCTCAAAACCTTCAAGAATTCGGCATCTAGCTGACCACTGAACCTGCCAATCCCAAGGCATCCTTCACTTCTCAATTCAAACAACGAGGAGTGACTATGGAACCTGTGAGTATTCCGTCCTATATCGATGACCCGCCGCACTTCCTGCTTTGGAGTGCCGATGAGATGGCTCCCATTCTGTTGGGGCTAGTGATCGGCATTTTTACCGGTAATGCCTTGGTTTTATGCCTGTTGGGGTTGGTGACAACCAAGCTCTATCGGCGTTTTCGTGATGGTCGCCCAGATGGTTTTATTCTTCACGCCATCTACTGGGCTGGGCTGTTGCCAACCAAAGCCAAGACGATCCCTAACCCATTTATCAGGAGCTATCTGCCGTGAAGTTCGACGTGTTTTTAAAATCATGGCAAGGCACGCAATTAGAGAACCGATGGCAGCGGTTCCTGATTGCGGTGCTGGTGCTATCTAACTTGCTGCTTGCGATAGCGGCATTTTCTCGCAATACCGTGGTAGCTATTCAACCACCAACCTTGTCTGAAACGGCTGAAGTGTCACGAAACCAAGCCACTCAACCTTACCTTGAATCCTGGGGACTCTACCTGGCTGAGCTTATGGGCAACGTGACGCCGGGTAATGTGTCTTTCATCCGGGTTGCCATTGAGCCGCTACTTTCTCCAGCGGTGTACCAGCAAGTGGTCGATGCACTGGAGATTCAGGCAAGACAAATCCGCGAAGACCGAGTCACGCTCAAATTCCAACCCAGACAAGTGGAGTATGAGTATGAAACCGGCCATGTCTTTGTGACCGGTTATTCCTTGGTCTCTGGACCATCTGGAGATGAAAAGCGCCAAACTCGCACTTATGAGTTTGACATCGATATTGAGCAATACCGTCCAAAGCTCAGTTGGATGGATACGTATGAGGGGCAAGCTAGAACGAAGCGTGTTCGTGAAAAGTTGACCCAAGAGCAAAACCGGAGGGTGAATGATGCGAACCAAAATTAGTCGATGGATGACACCAAGCTTAATCGCAATCAGCTTGAGTGGCGTCCTGTTATCTCAAGCGTCGTATGCAGACGTGGAATTGCCGATTGTGCCAGCCAGTGTGATGAAGCAGTCTGCTACAGCAAATCCACCGGTTCAAAGCAATACGGTTGCAACGGATGCGCCAACAACGCTACTGATGACACCGGGGGTTAATGAACTGATCCCTGTAGCACTTGGTCATCTGAATCGGATTGTGACGCCGTTTGAATCGCCTCAGGTGAGAACAACCAGTGATGCTCAGACGCAAATCAAGGGGAATGTTGTATATGTGGCCACGGACAAAGAATCACCGGTTTCACTTTACATCACTCCGCCTGGTCAGGAAGCGCCCGCATTATCTGTCACCTTAGTACCTCGTCGTATTCCACCGCGTGAAATCACCTTAGCTATTGATGGTCAGCAGTGGCCTATCAAGGGCGTCGTGAACCGAAAAGCCGCCACTTGGGAAACGACTCAGCCATACGTCGATAGCTTACGTGATTTACTCAGACGCCTTGCACTACATGAGTTACCACAAGGCTATGACATCCGTTTAGCAGGCCAAACTGACACAAGCCCGAAATGTTTTCAGCCTGGCTTAAAGTTTGGTTTTAAGCAGGGGCAAATTGTGACGGGACATTACTTCACCGTCTATGTAGGACTGGTTGAAAGCTTTGCCGATGAGCCGATAGAAGCCAGTGAAATAGCCTGTCATGCACCAGATATAGTGGCAAGCGCCTACTGGCCTCGCAATATCTTGTTGCCAGGTGAAAAGACTGAGTTGTATGTGGTTGTTCGCAATCATCGTGAAGAAGCGGTGGAAAGTCAGCGACCTTCGCTTCTTGTGGGAGGTGAATAACGATGAAAGCACAATGGGAACAAATGAGCCCGAACATGAAGCGGGGTCTTTCGGTTGCTGGTATTGCTGGTGGTCTCATCCTTATGGTGATGGTGTTTTCACCTAATCCTGACGATGGCTCAAGTAGTCGGAACCGACAGGAAACGATCCGGCACATTCTTACGGATACCAATACTCGTGATGTTGGGGTCGATAGTTTGGCTGCGAACGTAAAACTACTCAGTGAGCGCAATGAACAGTTACGTCGTGAAGTTGAGCGCTTGCGTCGTGACGTCGATTCAGGACGGCTAAGCCCAGGTTCGCCTTCTATACCAAGTGAGGTCAATGCGGAGTTGGCTCGCCTTCGAGCGGAACTTGATGATGTTCGCGCTGGAGGTGATGCAGCAGTTGAAGGCACAAATAGCCGTTTTAAAGTGCCTTTATCTGCCATGGAATTACCCAAAGACGAAAAGCCTCTGCCGTCTAACCCAGACGACTATTTTGCCAATGCGCCGCTGCCTGATCCGCTCTATCAGCAGCCAGCCAATGGCCAAGGTACACGAGCTCGGGATGTTCCATTGCCGCCAATCACGATTCGTATGATTGAGCCTGAAGTGGTTGCTGAACCAGAGGTTGTTGTGCAAGAAGCGCCGCCTTTGTATCTACCGGCGGGCAGCATTATCTCGGGTACTTTGATCACGGGTTTGGATGCACCTACTCACGAGTCCGCAAGACGCGAACCTTTTCCTGCATTGCTGAGGATTCAAAAGGAAGCCATTTTACCCAACCGATTTAGAGCGGATATCAAAGAGTGTTTCTTGATCGCCGCAGGTTACGGTGATTTGAGCTCTGAGCGTGCTTATTTGCGAGGCGAGACCATTTCATGTGTGAGAGAAGATGGTGGCGTCATTGAAACACGACTGGATTCTTATGCCGTGGGTGAAGACGGCAAAGCCGGTATTCGTGGCCGATTGGTGTCGAAACAAGGCCAGCTGGTGGCCAAATCGATGATGGCCGGATTCCTTCAGGGCTTGGCTGGCGCATTTGATGTAAATCCTGTTCCGACGATTCAGACGGGTAATGCCGGTGATACTCAGCTGTACCAGCAAGTCATGAGCCAAGAAGCATTACAAGGCGCTGCGATTAAAGGCACAGGTAAAGCATTGGATCGAGTGGCCAAGTTCTATTTGGACATGGCTGAAAATATGTTCCCAGTCATAGAGGTAGACGCTGCAAGGAAAATTGAAGTCATAGTCACTCGTGGGGCCTCTTTGTCATTAGCCGCTTCGCAAGGGGGAGGTGCAAGAAGATGAAAAAATCCTGCATGTTGCTAACCGATCGAAGTCCGTTTCAGACAATAAGATGTGTATCCAGAGGAGAGTTAACCATGACGACAGCAATGCAGAACAACCCAAAGCACCAGTCAAAACAGTGGTCTAAAGCTGGATTACTTTTATTGGCAGTCGGCTCAACCTTATTGTCTGGCTGTAGTTCATTGGGTCTTGGGAGTAGTGAATATGGATGCCCAGGTATGCCTGACGGTGTGCGCTGTTTATCCGCTCGTGAAGTCTATGAGCTTACAAGTATTGGGGCTGCACCCAAGACGATTGATGCTGTGGCGACTCGAATTGGTTCTCCCTCTGGGTATTCACAATCTGATTTAGAGACAGGACTGCTGAGCCATCCAGCATTACCTGAGACGCAGCAATCTGCACCTATTCGCATTCCTTCAAGGGTGATGCGAATTTGGATTGCGCCTTGGGAGGATGACCGTGGAGATCTGAATTTATCCAGCTACGTGTTTACCGAAATTGAACCGCGCCGGTGGGATATTGGGGTGTCAGCACCTCGAACGGTTTCGCCAGTGCTACGTCCACTTCAGACTCAAAGCGATTCAGCCTCAGCGGGAGCTGATGGTAAGCGCGATAACTTGAGTATCTACGGAGAAACTAACGAATGACAAATGCAGTTCGCACCATTCAAACTCAGCGCCTAATGACCATTGGTGCGCTTGGTTTAATGGCGTTAATGATTTCGGAGCCCTCATTTGCGGGCACCGGTGGTGATGCTTTCACTGATGTGTGGGATACCCTAAAAGATTGGACCCAAGGTACTTTGGGACGGATCGTAGCGGGAGCCATGGTACTGGTGGGTATTGTGGGCGGTATCGCTCGCCAAAGCTTGATGGCTTTTGCCTTGGGCATTGGTGGCGGTATGGGTCTCTACAATACGCCAACAGTCGTTGAAAGTGTTATGTCTGCAACTTTACCTGTTGTTGCCAGCACTCAAGAAGTCATTGGCACAACAGTTCCAGCAATCAGCGCCGTTTTACTGGGCACCTGATAAACTGAATAGAGACCTTTAAAAGGTTTGGGTCTACAAAGTCACTGCTTTTTAGACCCAATTTTTTACATTCTAAACTCATTATTAGTAACGTTGCCTAGTAATTCGTTACTCACAGTTTTAAATAGTTTCGCCAAAGTATTTTGCAGGTAAACTTGAAACTTATCCTGAGCTAGGGTTCTATCAAATACATCTGTTGGTAAGAAACGTTTCATTTCTGCAATGAACGCTTCACTAGATACAATACCAGGAAGTCGATCAAGAAAGTTATCCAACATTTTGTTGAAGTGCTCAAGTTTATAATCTGACACCTTGTTTTTAACTAAGTCCATATTGAGTGTCGCGCCTTGTTGCTGTAACCAAGCTAAATCCCATATATCTCGGTGGCGGACATACCTTGTAGTGGCAGGCAAGGAAATGATTTTATCCGCCATGACTTCATCCAAGCTTTCTGTCAAAATTAGCGTATCACTGTATCCATCAGGCAAAAAATCATAGTTTATTTGAAGAGGTTGGGGCTCTCTTGTATAGGCTGGAATGTTTGCCACTTCTACTTTGATTTTTTGTTTTGGCAGATCTTTTCTCTCAGGAGAAGTCACTACCGCTATTTGCCACTTATCAATGCTCAATTCAGAATATTTAGGATCTTGCTTTAGATCCTTTGGTTCTTTTACTGTCACTTCAAGCCCGTATCGTTCGCCAATGTACTTTTCTATACAATGTTTCATGTCTGCCAGCATCGCTGAGCTGAAATCATTCCCGCCAGCAAAATCCAGATCTTCGCTGAAACGATTGCCGCCATAACAAAGGCGCAATGAAGTGCCACCTTGAAAAGTTAGTTTGTCTAGAAGTCCACCTTTCTCTAGCGCAAATAAAATATCGTAGTGTAAGAGCTCTTTCTCTATCACTGAACGCATATGAGATACATTTTCAACCTGCATTGCTTTATTTACCAATTGCGCGAAATTTTCTTGATCAATTTTCATATAGCCCATCCTTGCTTACTAAATGTGTATTTCGGCCAACTCGTTTTAAGTCTCTGTATGCAGTTTGTTTCGTTGCTAACCTAAGCGGTCTGCCGACTAAACTGGTATTTTCCAAAATATCCATTGGTTCTCGTTTCGTATGCGTAAATTCAATTGTACCCAAAGGTGTTTTGAATTCACCGGAACGTCCCGTTGTCATAACAGTTAAGCGATCTACTGGAATTTGCGAAATAACTCCAAAATCAGAAAGTGCAGACTCTAGGCTAATGTAGTTATATTCTCCACGCCGAATGGTTTTAGCAATTTGCTCCAACGTATCGCTGCCTTTCGACTGCGCTAAATTGTATAAGTACACACCATTAATGATTCGGGTGAGTAAGCCATCGTCTTGCAAACGTTTAATTCCTGCACGCAATGCTCGTTCATTATCTTGATGAAAGATTTTCGCCAGATCTGAATTAGTAAAAACACAGCGACCACGCTTGTCATATTCTAAGAGCTTTTTAATTGCCTCAGCCTTTTTCACAATACGCCTCTAGTTATCAAGGATGACACTTAAACATGTCATAAGTGTAGACTTAATACTTGTGGGGTGCAAGTATACAATAACGACACTAAAAGATGTCAAATTTGTCAACTTGACTTCTGGGGGGGAAAGGATTTGGTTAGTTTACGCGGTGATGAAATTTAACACCCAGAGTGTGAAAAAGAGGATTTAGATAAACTAGATAAATTAGGGGAAGCCTTTAAGGCTGCCAGAATGAGAGCTATACCTGTACTAATAGTGCGTAACAACAAGTGGCACCCTAGCAAGGCATCCAATTCTTCAATCTATCTAACCGAGTCCACATAGGACAACTGCATAGACTGGAGCCTCGATTTACATTAACGAGGACTCCTCATGCGAAAACTATCTCCAATTATTCTGGCGCTTGCGCTGTCTCCATTGGTTCAAGCTGAACCTGTGTCTGAAGTGTCGCCCGTTGGCAAAATTGACGGCATGGTTTCTTTGCCTGTCACGGGTATGAAAGCGGTCGAAAGCAATGGCCGTATTGTTTTCATGTCAGACAGTGGCCGGTTCGTCATTGATGGTACACTCTATGATGCCTGGTCCAAAAAGCCGCTTACCAGCCTTGAAGAAATTCGAGAAGCGGGAAACACGCTGGATTTAAGTCGCCTTGGCTTAAAAATGGATGATTTGAATCCACTGACGCTGGGTGAAGGCAAAAAGAAAGTGGTGGTCTTTGTTGACCCACGATGCCCGCACTGCCATGAGCTTTTGAAACAAGCTTTACCGCTAACCAAAGAATACACCTTCCAAATACTCCCTGTGCCAGTGCTTGGTCCTGATTCAGAGCGTCAGGTTCGCCAGCTTGGCTGTGCGCGTGACAAGAAAGCGGCCACCGATGCATTGCTGAATGGCCGGATTGGTAATCTAGAACAGGATGATGCCTGCAACTTAGAGCCAATGCAGCGTACCTTGGTGACGGCTCAAATCCTGGGCATTCAAGGTGTGCCTTTCATCGTCGCCAATGATGGTCGCATCAGCCGAGGTCGTCCCTATGACCTTTCTGCTTGGTTGGAGGGGCGGTAATGAAAGCCTCTCTGTATTCAGGGCAACGCGCTTCAGAGCTGTTGCCAGTATTAGCCTATTCAGACGATGAGCAACTGTTTTTCATGGAAGACCAAAGTGTTGGCTTTGGATTTCTATGTGACCCATTGCCCGGTGGTGATGAGTCTGTTGCAGATAGGGTTAATGTTCTACTCAACAACGACTGGCCAAAAGACACCTTGCTGCAATTTGGCTTGTACGCATCCCCTGATATTCAAACCGACCTTCAGCGCATGATGGGCTTACGGCATCGTCAATCCGATCCATTGCTTAGGGCGTCGATACGCAAACGTGCGGATTTTCTCGATGGGGGCACGGTTCAACCGATAGAAGAATCGACCCAGACTCAGGTTCGCAACTTTCAACTGATCGTCACCTGCAAATTGCCTTTGGAAAGTCCTATACCGACGGAGCGTGAGTTGAGTCGAGCATCCGCGCTGCGGGCTTCATTCTCGCAAGCGCTGGCAACAGTTGGTTTTCGCGTCACGGAGATGAGTGACCGAAATTGGCTCGCAGCATTAAGTGCGCAACTTAACTGGGGAAAAGATGCTTCCTGGCGCAATCCATCACCAATCCGCAGTGAGGCAGATAAACCACTTCGAGAGCAAGTGTTGGATTATGACCGAGCTATCAAGGTGGATAGCCAAGGTCTTATGCTGGGTGATTACCGAGTTAAAACCTTATCGTTTAAGCGCTTGCCTGAGCGGATCTGGTTTGGTCATGCCGCAAGTTTTGCGGGCGATATGATGACCGGCAGTCGCGGTTTACGCGGCAGCTTTTTGCTGAATGTCACCATTCACTTTCCCTCAGCCGAGGCGATGCGATCTCGTTTAGAGACGAAGCGACAATGGGCGGTCAATCAAGCCTATGGCCCAATGCTCAAGTTTGTGCCGGTGCTTGCAGCCAAGAAAAAGGGATTTGATGTTCTTTTTGAAGCCTTGCAAGAAGGTGATCGTCCTATTCGGGCAAATATGACCTTAACGCTGTTTTCACCAACGGAAGAGGCGTCCATCAGTTCTGTTTCAAATGCTCGAACCTATTTCAAAGAACTCGGATTTGAGCTGATGGAAGACAAGTACTTCTGTTTGCCCATTTTTCTGAATGCTCTGCCATTTGGTGCTGACCGCCAGGCGATGAACGACTTGTTTCGATTCAAGACTATGGCGACACGGCATGTGATCCCTCTGTTGCCTTTGTTTGCGGATTGGAAAGGCACTGGCACGCCGGTGATTAACTTTGTTTCCCGTAATGGTCAGATCATGAGTGTGTCCCTTTATGACTCGGGCAGTAATTACAACTGTTGCATCGCGGCGCAATCGGGGTCGGGCAAGTCTTTCCTGGTGAACGAAATCATCTCCTCCTACTTATCAGAAGGAGGCCAATGCTGGGTAATTGATGTTGGCCGCTCCTATGAAAAGCTGTGTGAAGTCTATGACGGTGAGTTCTTACAGTTCGGGCGGGACAGTGGTATTTGCTTGAATCCGTTTGAAATCGTTGAGGACTATGACGAAGAAGCGGATGTACTGGTTGGGTTATTGGCTGCAATGGCCGCACCAACGCAGTCATTAACCGATTTTCAGATGGCCAACCTAAAGCGTCAGACCCGTGAACTGTGGGAGAAAAAAGGTCGTGCCATGTTGGTTGATGATGTGGCAGCGGCTTTAAAAAATCATGAAGACCGACGTGTGCAAGACGTGGGTGAGCAGCTCTATCCGTTTACGACACAAGGCGAATATGGCCGCTTCTTTAATGGCCACAACAATATTCGCTTCAAAAACCGTTTCACTGTTCTGGAGTTAGAAGAACTCAAGGGGCGTAAGCATCTACAACAAGTGGTGTTGCTTCAGCTTATCTACCAAATCCAACAAGAGATGTACTTAGGTGAGCGGGATCGTCGCAAGATTGTGTTCATTGACGAAGCCTGGGATCTGCTGACTCAAGGTGATGTCGGTAAGTTCATCGAGACGGGTTACCGGCGATTTCGAAAATATGGTGGCAGTGCTGTAACGGTAACGCAGTCGGTCAACGATTTGTACGACAGCCCAACAGGTAAAGCCATCGCTGAAAACTCGGCCAATATGTACCTGCTTGGCCAAAAAGCCGAAACCATCAACGCGCTCAAAAAAGAAGGCCGTTTGCCACTCGGTGAAGGCGGCTACGAATACCTGAAAACGGTTCATACCGTCACGGGTGTCTATTCCGAAATTTTCTTTATTACCGAAATGGGCACCGGGATTGGCCGCCTCATCGTCGATCCGTTTCACAAGCTGTTGTACTCGTCCCGTGCAGAAGATGTAAACGCGATTAAACAGTTAACGCGCAAAGGCCTTTCTGTTGCTGATGCCATCTCTCAGTTGTTGAAGGAGCGAGGCTTTGATGAATAAGACCACGCTTTGGCCATTTATGGCCTCTATTACTTTGTCTATTGCAGGCAGCGGTTTGATGACCAGCTGGCTCTTAATGAAAACACTCGAACCCATCCACAGCCAGTTGGCGTTAAGTACGCCCATTGCAGTCGTGGATTTTGGGGAGGCGGTGTTGTCATTGGGCCCCAATGCCAGCGAACAAGACATCGAGTCCAGGTTGCTTCAGACCAATCAGCAAATTGAAAAGCTAAAAGCAGCCGGTTTTATCGTGCTGGATGCCCAGGCGGTGGTGGGTGCTGATGACTCCGTATTTGTGCCAGTAGGCTCAAAGGAGGTGTCTCATGCAGATACTCCGTAAAAGAATGCCTTGGCGGCCATATTTCATCCGTTTGACCGTTCTTGCGTTAATCATGGCCTTGGTAGGCACCTACGCCATGATGCGCTACCGAATAGGGATTGATACCCAGCAAGAGCGCTGCCTGCCTGATACCACGGTGTATCTGATTGACCTATGGAATAAAGAGCCCGTTAAGGATGGTTTGTATGCCTTCCACTCAAAAGGACTCGCTCCGTTATATAACGACGGTACTCGGATGCTGAAACGCCTAACAGGGATGCCTGGGGATGAAGTCAAGGTGACGCCTGAGCATGTGCTGGTGAACGGTGCTGAAGTCTCTACCGGCATGGCATTAGCCCAGCGTCTTGGTGTAGCGGAATCACAATTTAGCCGCACATTGACGCTGCAAGAAAACGAATATTGGTTTTCCGGCGAGGCTGCTACGAGTTTCGACTCCCGCTATTGGAATGCCGTTAAGCGCGAGCAGATTGTTGGTCGCGCTTGGCCGCTTTGGTAGGAGGTGGATGATGAGAAGACTATGTCTCTTATTTTTGTTGGTTGCTCCATTGGCTTGGGTGCAAGTGTCCTGGGCACAAGAGCCTTATCCGTTGTCTGACGAGGACAAAAAGATCGTCGAAATGAGCCGCAGCATTTTACAAAGTGCTGTGGATGGTTCATCTGAATTTATCGAGCCTTTTGCACCGATTGAACAACCTGCGTCGCTCAAACACAACGATGAATGGTTGATATTTGCGTCGTCTTCACTGGGGGATTCGTCGCTGAAGCAGCTATTTAAAGCGGCCAGTGCTACCGGCGCTATTGTGTTGTTTCGGGGAATTCCTGAAGGAAAGACCTTGGGGGCGGCTATCCGTGATTGGCATACGCTGATGACGGGGCTTGATCCTGTGCCTCAGGTTCGAATCGATCCGAAAGCCTTTGTGCACTGGCGGGTGACTAGCGTGCCTGCCATTTTTCGCATAGACGATGACAAGGTGACTGCAAGTGCACTAGGGGTTTACAGCAAGGACTGGTTGCAACGCCAAATTGAAACCGGCAATACCGGTTCATTGGGTCAACGCGGTCCGATTCATTCGATTTTAGAACCGGATTTGATGCAAGTGGCGATGCAGCGTTTACAGTCGCTTGACTTGGGCGCGTTAAAGAAAAAAGCCATTGAGCGTTTCTGGTCTCGCCAAACATTTACTGACTTACCCAAAGCCACGCAGTATCGGATAAGAATGGTTGATCCAACCATCGTCATGCAGCGGCCACTATTGGATGCCAATGGCCGAACATTGATCCCAGCAGGAACGCGTATTAACCCGCTAAAAGCCTTACCATTTACTCAGCAGCTCGTGGTGTTTAATGCATCGAACGCTGAAGAAGTGGAAGCAGTTGCACATTGGCTTGAGACGCAAGATAGGACACTGCGCCGCATTACGCTTATCACCACGCAGCTCGACCGTGCTCAAGGTTGGAATCGCCTCAATGCGCTCGAAAAGACATTGGACAGTCCGGTTTACCTTCTCAATGCCTCGCTAAAGCAGCGCTTTGATTTGCAAGTCACCCCGTCGTTTGTTCAAGCAAAGGGGCTCGCGTTTGAAATAGAAGAAATTCCAGCAAAGGAGCTTGTTCATGCAAAAGCTCGATAGTACGTATCGTCGGTTGCGGACTCTCGTTGTCATGCTTGTCCTGGGCGCATCTATTCCTGCTAAAGCCGACCTGACCTGCCCAGACGCGGGTTTATTGTCGGGCAAGTTGCTGACGGATGTTTGCTGGTCTTGCATTTTTCCTATCCGGGTTGCAGGTCTTCCGCTTGGCTCCGGCAATGTCCCAAGCGGCGCTTCAAACAAGTCATTTTGCTTATGTGAAGACAACTTAGGCGTGCCAAGGCCAGGTATTGTTACCAGCATGTGGGAGCCAGCGCGTCTGATTGAACTGGTCAGAACGCCGGGCTGTTCGCCTTCCCTGGGAGGGATTCGTTTACCGTTAGGTGATAGGAGACTGCAAGGTGGTCATGGCGAAGGTGAATACGACACCGGTGATCTCGCTTTCTACCATTACCATTATTACGCCTTTCCGCTTTTGGTCATGCTCGATTTGTTCATGGATGGCAATTGCAATGCCGATGGTTACATGGACTTTGACTTGATGTATTTGTCGGAATTGGACCCAACATGGCTGAACGATGAACTGGCCTTTTTTACTCAGCCTGAAGCGGCTGCTGTTGCTAATCCATTGGCTATCTCTGCTTGTACCGCTGACGCTGCTTCATCAACGCTTGGTAAACCCATCGACCAGTTGTTTTGGTGTGCTGGCAGTTGGGGCCATCTCTACCCGTTATCTGGCCACACCTTAGCGTTTGGCTCATTAGCAGAAAACACCAGCCATTTAGCGGCGCGTGCAATTGCGGCTCAACACAGGCGTGGTCTTGCTAGGCGAACAATGGGGAACAGTGCGCTATGCCGACCTGTTATCGAACCCATGCTGCCGAAATCCCAATACAAGATGAGTATGTTCTTCCCCGTACCGGAAACTGAAAGTGCGCATGTCATCGGTGAAAGCACCATGAAATGGGGAGAGTGGCGAACAATCCCCGGTGCCGGAGAAGATGCGCTCTACATTTTGTGGCGCTGGCAAGACTGCTGTAACTCGGGAGGTTAACTATGAAACCAACATTTTTTACCCGAGTGTTAGCGGGTATTTTATCTATCACTATGGCGTGCTTGCCCTTACATGGTGTGGCCGCTGATGTGCAGCGCCAATCCGGTCTAAGCGGACAACAGGAAGGTAAGCAACTGCTGCAAAACTGGACGATGCCCGCACTCAATGGCAATACATTGTCGGTGCCGAATGGCAGTGGTAATGAGTCCATTAACTTGCAAGAGCTTTTCCCTGGTATGGATCAGGGCTCATTGGATGTCTTAACGGGCGTTTATGGCTCTGATGCCAGCATGAATCAATTGGGGACGCAGCGCCAAGAGAGCATGGCATCCGAAAGTGGCGCTACGGGTGAGGCGTTTCGTTCGCTACAGCAAATCAAAGACAGGTCGCGGCCAGATATGGTCAATGATCCGCTTTGGGCATTAACCGATGCGGTTCAAACTGACCCAAATCTATTAACACAAAGCTTCCCAGGCTGTGAGTCTCAAGGTGAAGGTAGCCCAAATTACCAGCAATGCGACAGGCTCAATACAGCGGTTAACAGCTGCACGATTACTCACGATTACACGGCAGGCATTATTGAGCATGTTTCAGGACCAATGAACCTTCGCTCTTGTGGTGAGGGATGTCTTGAAGTTTGGATTGGACGAATTGGCGACAACTACTGGAGTGGCCGTTGTAAAGTGTTTGAACAGGCCATCACACTCAAAGTCGTGAACCCCGATGCGATTACCTCAGCCGTTCTCGAGTACGCCAAATGGGATGACTACATGCAAGTGTGGCTTGGCGATCAGAAAGTCTGGTCTGGGCCGAACAATAACTTTCCACCAGAAACGGCTGGCCGCTGCGAGCTCAGTACCAGTTGGGAGCGCAATCCAAATACCGATCTCACTGCCAAGCTAAAAGCGGTAGAACCCGGTTTAGAAGTGCCGGTAAAAATTCGCGTATCGGTTACGGGTAGTGGTGAGGGGTATGCACGCATCAAGGTGCGCTTTGATCCAACCAAGGTGGTGATGAATGATAGTTGGTCGCCACAATCCTGTATCGAACAAGCAGCGGATATCCCGACGAAGTTTTCAGACTACAGCATTCAATGCACGGATCAGCCTTCTTCAACCAACGGATGTACGGTGGTCAATGGTGTTTCAGTTTGTGAATCCTACTTTGCCCCTAGCCCTGTGGCTGGCATATCGCCTTTGTGTCGGCGTGTACAAGTCAGTGTGGATGATGAAAGCTATAAGGGGATTGAAAATCAGGCCTGCCAAGTGCTTGAAGCGAATCCTTCCTGTGGATTCATGTCGTCAGAATGTGCCGAGACCAATGATAAAGGTGAATGCATTCGTTTTACCGATACCTATGACTGTGGATTGCAAACCAGCGATCCAAAGTGTGTGGTATCTAACCTTATGCCAAGTAGTTTTGAGGCCTGTGAGCCTACTCAGACGATTACGCCATTTACTGAAACCAAGCATGTACCGGATTACCAGGTGTGCGAGAAGATCAGCACGCTTACTGAGTGTCAGTTAGAACGACGTGTATCCGCTGAAACTCATCAACAAAGCTGGTCTATTGAGCGTGGTTGCTTTAGCTCTGAAACGCTCAGCTTTGTTCCACAGCACAGCAGTACTATGCAAACTGGGAACGCGATACTGAGAATTTTTGATAATCAAAATACTGAGATAAAAATTACCGAGTCGCCATCCAAGGCAAATGGTTGGAAAACGACACTCTCACTGACGGGCAATAAGGAAACGGTGACTGAGACGAAACCGTCCATTAAATACCCTGAAATGACGTGTCCAAAAGGAACCTTGGTTGGTTCATTGTGTAAAGTCGCCAATGGGTCGATTATTTCGTGGCATGAACCTCAGGAAGTTACTCGTTCCAGATGTGAATCCGGCTGGAACAAAGTCGATTTCGATACTTGCAGCCGAGAAGTTCAGAAGTGTTTGGCTCCTGCAAAACTGAGCGCTTCATTGACCTTCTCTGGCAAATACTTAGAGCAAGACGTTGTTCATCAATCAAGTGATCTGGGCATAGACCAATGCTTGATGCAAACGGATCAGTTTACTGCGGTGCAGTGGCAGTGTTTGGATACGGGCACAAAACGAATCGACGGGTTAACGGTTGGTAGTGGCGAGTTGGCCAATCTTGGGAGCCTTTATCCAGCGGTTGTTTCGTCTCCTGCTCATTTAACCAGTCGCGGCAGCTCTGACGGACTGGGACTCTCATGCTGGAGGGCAAGAGCAACCTACAATGCTTCGACTGCTCATCCAGAGTTCAACATGGGCAGCTCAGATAGCTGGGTAGATGCCAATGGTAATACGCAAACCATCGTCAATAACGGACAAAACACGACCACCAATACGTGTGCCGCGCTAGAGCAAAACCCAGCCTGCCAGTACGTCAGAACCGAATGCACTGAAGGCGGGGCTGGTCATGAAGGCTTCTGCTATATCCAAAGTTTGGTGTATGACTGTGGACAAAGCGTTGAAGTGCAAAATGCACGAATGGAAACTCAATACAACTGTGAGGGGCCAGTTCGCTGTATGGGCACAGATTGTTTAGAGCCAGAGTCAATTAAGCAGGCTAACTTTGCAGAGGCCGCCGCGATGCTTAATGCGGCGCAGTTTATGACCAATGATATGTCATGTACGGGAGCTGATGGCCAAGATAACGTCGAGTGTACGGTTTTTAAAGGTAATGCTGGCCAGTGCAAAAAAGCCGTTGGCGGTATAGTAGATTGCTGTGAAAAGCCAAGTGGCGTGTCGTTATCGGATTACATCACAATGATAGTGGCGGTCAACAAGCTTGATACGGCAGTCATGGCCATGAATCCGTCTTCGGCAATCTATGGTTCGTGGAATACGCTCAGGGAACCGATCACGAGTACCTGGAGTGCGGTTAAAGAGCCTTTTGTGTCTGCATGGGACTCTCTCATGGGGGCTGGGCCATCAACGGCTGCTGGCGCGGGAGCGGAGCAAGCTGCGACTGGCTTTATGCAGGTGTTGACCAACAAAACGGCTGAGTGGGTAGGCTCTACCTTTGGTTCGGGGGCGCAATCGGCACTGTTTAGTAACGTTGGTGGCGCGGTTGGAGCCGATGGTGTTGTTTCGGGTGGTAACTTTGCCCTGGGTGGCGCTGCGGGCGCGGTTCTGAGTACGGTTATGACGGCCTACATGATTTATTCAGTCACCATGATCCTCATTCAGCTTATCTGGAAATGTGAGCAGAGCGAGTTTGAAATGAACGCCAAGCGGGTATTGAAGAGTTGCCACTACGTAGGCTCTTACTGCAAGTCTAAGTTCTTAGGTGCCTGTGTTGAGAAACGGCAATCATATTGCTGCTTTACTTCGCCGCTTTCACGAATCATTCAAGAGCAAGTGCGTCCACAATTGGGCCTTGGTTGGGGCAGTGCGAAGTCACCAAACTGTGAAGGTTTGACCGCGAGTCAGTTAAACCAGGTAGATTGGAGCCAAGTCAATCTCGATGAATGGATAGGTATCTTGTCGATAACAGGCAACCTACCCGAAGTACCGTCACTGGATCTGGAAAGACTCACAGGCTCAGGAAGTACGCTAAACGTTGATGGAAACCGTCAAAGTGCCGCAGACAGAGCTATTGAAAGGCTAAACGGAATGGATACCCAGAAACTGCGTCAGGAGGCGACGGAAGAAATTTCGGGGAATAATTAAGCGTCCTGTTAGAACGTTTGAGCATAGAATTCAGGGCCAATAATTCTCACCATAAGGTTCCATATTGGTTACTTTAATAAGCATTTACAGCATTTACAGCATTTACAGCATTAAAGTAACCAAATTGGCATCCTGTATTACCTGTGATTTAAGCTCCATAAGTTCTAGATGTGCTCCCTGATTACTGTAAAACAGAGGTATCTGTAAACCCATGCCTTGCTAAGGTAAATACTAATGGCGGTATCGAGGGACTATATTTGGCAATTTAGCGGAAATAAGAGCAGCTAAACTAATAAAAGCAAAGGAGATGGCTAGGCAAGCTGCTAATCCGTATAGCTGGAAAACCCAGCCAGATAATACTGTGCCAATCAAACGGCCCATCGCATTTGCCATATAGTAAAAGCCAACATCAAGGGAAACACCATCGGCATCTGCCATGCTTACAATTAAATAACTGTGTAGCGATGAGTTAATGGCGAACAGTACACCAAATATCATTAAGCCGGTAATGAGTACCGTTTTAACTTCCCAGCTAAAATATAATGATAAGGCGATACCTAATGTCACTAATGCCAACAAGCTTGCCCATTTTACGGTTTCGGTTGCCGGAGATAAGTTGTCTTTGAAGTTGATTAACTTAGGAGCCATTGATTGCACAATGCCGTAACCAATCACCCAAAGCGCCAGGAAGCCACCTACAGTCCAATGGTCCCAATCAAATGCTTGCGATAAAAATACAGGCAGTGCGACGACAAACCAGACGTCACGTGCACCAAATAAGAATAATCGTGCAGCCGACAAAATGTTAATTGAGCGACTCTTTGAAAAAATATCGGTAAACTTGGGCTTGTTCTTTGCTTTTCCTAAGTCACTTTTTAAGGCGTAAAGGCTGTAACACCATACAAGTGTTAATACACCTGCCATTAGCAACATTGCGCCCTTGAAGGATAGCAAGGTTAACAATAAGCCACCTAAGAAAAAGCCAACGCCTTTTAGGGCATTTTTGGAGCCTGTTAATACGGCAACCCATTTAAACAGCGTGCCTTCTTGTCCTGCGGCAACCAATGCCTTAATCGAGCTTTTAGCGCTCATTTTGTTTAAGTCTTTGGCAATGCCTGAAAGCGCTTGTGCAATCATCACATACACAACGGTTAACCATTCAGCCGGAACAGCTAGCATGAGTAAGGCAATAACCTGAATGGCTAAGCCAATGTTCATGGTTTTATTGAGCCCTAAACGAGCACCTAAGAAGCCGCCAACCAAGTTGGTGACAACGCCAAAGATTTCATAAAACAAGAACAACATCGCAATGCTAAGCGGACTATAGCCTAACGCATGGAAATGAAGCACGACTAACATGCGAAGTGCGCCATCTGTTAAGGTAAATGCCCAGTAGTTACCTGTTACAACGAGGTACTGCTTTATATCGTCTGATAATGATGCCAAGCGCTTCATATTATTACATTATCCTTTAATTGAAAGGCCAACTTTACGAGCAAGCTCAGCCGTTCTGTTCGCGTATCCCCATTCGTTGTCATACCATGTATACAGCTTCACTTGAGTGCCGTTGACCACCATTGTTGATAACGCATCGACGATGCTAGAGCGTGGATCGGTTTTATAGTCGATTGACACAAGTGGCTTTTCTTCATAGCCCAAAATGCCTTTTAACTCGCCCTCAGCCGCTTCTTTCATCCAAGCGTTAATTTCAGCTTCCGATGTAGGACGCTCAACTTCAAATACACAATCAGTAAGCGATGCATTCGCCAATGGTACGCGTACTGCATGACCGTTCAGCTTGCCTTTCAACTCAGGGAAAATATGGGTGATCGCTGTTGCAGAGCCAGTGGTGGTTGGAATAAGGCTCATGCCACAGGCTCGCGCTCTACGTAAATCTTTATGCGGTGCATCCAAAATGGTTTGAGTATTGGTAATATCGTGGATGGTTGTCATCGAGCCATGTTTGATGCCGATTTTATCCTGTAAAACCTTCACGACTGGAGCTAAGCAGTTGGTGGTGCAAGACGCTGCCGTAACGATGGCGTGTTGCTTAACATCGTACAGGTGGTCGTTAACACCCATAACCACATTGAGCACGCCTTCTTCTTTGACTGGTGCAGTGACCACTACTTTCTTAACACCTTGATCTAAATAGGCTTGCAGTAACTCGGTTTTCTTCATCTTGCCTGATGCTTCAATGACCAAATCACATTCAGACCAATCGGTATCGCTAATCGCTTTGTTTTGCGTTACACGAATAGCTTGACCGTCGATTTTCACATTATTTTCATCATGAGTTACATCATGTGACCAGGTGCCATGTACAGAATCATACTTTAACAAATGAGCTAGTGTTTCTGCGTTGCCAGCAGGGTCGTTGATTTGGACAAATTCTACGTCTTGCCAGCCAAAAGCGGCTCTAAGTGTTAATCGTCCCATGCGGCCAAACCCGTTAATACCAATTTTAATTGCCATTTTTAAGCCCCTACTTTTTGAAACGCATTGAAAAAAGAAAGTTGAACTGGATGTGAAAGCGCCTTAGGGCGTACTTTCTGTACTTGGTTAATAATCTCTGTTTTGTCGTAGCCTAGTTCATACATGAGTAGTCCAATAACTAAGCCCGTGCGACCAGAGCCGCCTTTGCAATGGACTGCAACCGTGCCTTGATTGCGCAAAATAGATAGCAAGTCATCAAGGTGACATTTGAAAGCCGTTGCAAAATCTTCATTCGGTGCATCGTTATCTAAAATAGGTAACTGAAACCATTTTATGCCTTGTTCGTTACACGCATGGGGAAGTGTTTCTGCTTCGTTTTTCTTCATTTCTGCGTCATACATCAGAGTAACGATCGCTTGTGCACCTGCATTTTTCAATTGCTTTACAGACGTTGTTAAATCAACGTCCTTTGTTCCGGGACATGGTGTAAAGATAAAGCGAGCGCCATTATCAAGTTTGAGCAGATCAAAAGGATGAGTCATGAAGATTGCTCCTGTAGCCATTCTTTGATTTGTGCTGAGTGCGGCATAGAGCCTGAATGGACTAATTGCTCATCAATCACAACGGCGGGTGTGCTCATAACGCCATAGGACATGATTATCTCGGGCGATGTTTCTTTTGACACATTGACAGAGACATTGATTTCACTGGCTATTTTTTCAATCAGTTCTGCGGTTTTTACACATTTAGTGCAGCCGCTACCGAGTACTTTTATTTGTTTCATAAATCACCTCATAAAAAAGAAGAAAATGCGTTAAATAACCACCCAACAAGGGTAAATGACACTAACAACATGGCAAATACCGTCGCCAGTAAACGCCATTGCATTACTTGTTTGAGCAAAATAAATTCAGGGAAACTGGCTGCTACCGTACTCATACAGAATGCGAGGGTCGTGCCAATGGGTAAGCCATTGACGATCAGGCTTTCCATCACCGGAATGACGCCGGTGGCATTTGAATACAGTGGAATGCCTACTAGTACAGCCACTGGAACCGACCACCATTGACCGTCACCTAAATGCTGTTCAATCCACCCGTCGGGCAAAAATCCATGTAATGCGGCCCCTAAGCCAACGCCGATAATGACCCATTTCCAGACACGGCCAAATATTTCTAATGTTTCTGCTTTTGCAAAATCATGACGTTCGACAAAGGTCATTTTTATTGTGTCGGGATTGGTTGAAGTGTTTTTTTGCTGTGCCTGGCCTTTTGCCAGTGCCTTTGCCGCAAAGGATTGCAACCAGCGCTCGGCTTTAATGGTGTCTAAAAATAAGCCCCCTAAAATACCCACTGCCATGCCAATCACCACATAAAGTAAGGTGAACTTCCAGCCCAGTAAGCTCATTAACAGCAGAACGGCAACTTCATTAATGAGGGGCGATGTGAGCAGAAATGCCATGGTTATGCCAACGGGAATGCCTGCGGAGGTAAATCCTAAAAACACCGGGATACTGGAGCATGAACAAAAAGGGGTGATCGCACCAAAGCTGGAGCCTAAGAGGTAACCGATTCCACGATTTTTACCTGCAAGATAATCCCTAACACGTTCGACATTAAGCGATGCACGCAGCAAGGCAATGATATAAATCATGACGAGTAGCAGTGCGAATATCTTGCTGACATCTTCGATAAAAAAGTGTGTCGCATCACCTAATTTCGTATCTGCTGAAAGTGCGAGTAAGGAAAAAGTGACCCAATCGGCAAACAGAGTAAAAATCTCAAACATTAGACTTCTCCAAACCAATGCCGAGTGCGGTTGACAAACCAAACCAAACTTAACATAACCGGAACCTCAACAAGTACGCCAACGACTGTAGCCAGTGCTGCGCCTGAATTGAGGCCAAAAAGAGAGATAGCTACAGCGACTGCCAACTCAAAGAAATTTGATGTGCCAATTAAGCACGATGGTCCTGCAATGTTGTGTTTAAGCTTGAGTTTTACCGCAATAAAATAGGCAATAATGAAAATGCCATAAGTTTGAATAACCAGCGGAATCGCGATTAACAAGATATTGAGTGGTTGATCTAAAATGGTGTTCGCTTGAAAGCCGAAAAGTAGTACTACTGTCGCTAACAAGCCAATGACTGAAAAAGGTTTTAGCTTTTCTAATAATGAGATAATTGCAGTTTCATCACGACCTGAGCGGTTTAAACTTCTTCTGGTGAGTACGCCTGCGATTAAGGGTAGCAATACGTATAAGACGACAGAAATAAACAAAGTTCCCCAAGGCACATGAATATCGGTCACTCCCAGCAATAACCCTGCAATTGGAGCGAACGCAAAAATCATGATGATATCGTTAACCGAAACTTGAACTAACGTGTAGTTTGCATCGCCTTTAGTCAGTTGTGACCAGACAAATACCATTGCCGTACACGGTGCTACGCCAAGTAAAATCATTCCTGCGATATATTCTTGCGCGGTTTCCGGTGAAACAAAATCGGCAAATAGTCCTTCAAAAAACAACCAACCTAATGCCGCCATTGAAAACGGTTTGATAAGCCAGTTAATCACTAAGGTTAATACAAGCCCTTGCGGGTTTTTGCCAACTTCTTTAATTGTTGTGAAATCTATTTGAACCATCATGGGGTAGATCATTACCCAAATGAAGACGGCAACGACTATATTGACATGTGCGACTTCCAGCTTTGCTATCGCTTCAAAAATCGGAGGATAGATAACGCCCAATGTCACACCTGCGGCAATAGATATCGCTACCCAAACAGATAAGTAGCGTTCAAAAATACCCATATTTAATCTCCTTATTCGCAGCAGCTAGCCACTCGGGTCGGTCGATCACCCATCGTATTTAATCGAGCTAACTCTTGTTCGATGAAAATCGGCTCATTAACGACTGTTGATGTGATAATTTGTTTCATCCAGGCAGGTAATGTTGGATTAATTGAATAAAATACCCATTGCTGGTGTTTTCTGTCAGATAGAATGCCTGACTTTCTGAGTTGTGCGAGGTGACGAGAAACCTTAGGTTGGCTTTCTTCATCCAGTGCAATCATTAATTCACAAACACACACTTCTTTTTCCACTGCAATAATTAATAGTGTTTTTAAGCGAATATCATCAGCCAGAGCTTTGTAAAAAGTAGTAGGTGTTATAGGCGAGGGTTTTTGCTTTTGTTGTATAAGCAAAAACATTTTTATGCGTTCATTGAGCTCTTGTAGCGTTTTTTCAAATGGATTGGCTCCTTTGCGTGACCGAGGCTCAGGAAAATCCCAAGCAAGGCAATTAGTGCCTTTTACTCGGTTGTCGCATTCTATTGCGGCCTTATCACATAGTGTAATGACGAAATCGAAATGGATACTGGAAACTTCATCGAGGTGCTTAGAGCGTAAGCCATCGGTACTTAATCCAAAGTGTTCAATAGCGGACAGAGTTCGATTATCAACACTATGTGGCTCAGTCCCAGCGCTGTAGACTTCGTAGTCACCTTTACCATGATGTTTTAACAATGCTTCGGCCATAATGGATCTAGCCGAATTTTCAGTACATAAGAAGAGTACCTTCATAACATGCTCCATAACAAATTTATTATATAATAAATTTGTTATGTTATTTGTGCAACATTAATCCCAGGAAAAGATGATTTCTTTGGGTCGGTAGGTACTTAGCCCCTTCGAGAGGGGCTAGTTGAGGGGGAGCCTAGCTGGCTAGTTGGAGGGAGTATCTGTTTCCTCTTCAGTGATATCGTCATCGGTTGAAGGCACCGCTTGCTCAACTTCTGCTTCTTTACCCTTAGCTTGGGCTGATTTTCGTGCTCGAATTTCGATATCAATAATGCGTCGAGCCAGTTTGATGATGCGCTGTTGCCATGCGTAGTTACCATCAACACGTTGTTTGTTGCTAAGCACGCTAGATAACCAGAGTGTGTCCATTGAGATCATCAACGCATCGAGTTTGCGCACTAAGCCAACAAACTGGCCAACTTGGGGCGAGCTTATTTTGGCATTGAAGGTAATCGGGTCGGTGTAGTCAGGTACTTCATCGATACCGTTGGACTCCATCAGTTTGTCCAAACGAGCTTGTTCGTTGTCTACCGCCTTAGCGCAATCCTCGATCAGCTGGCTAATGATCTGTTCCACTTCATCAATTTCGTTCTCATCGCCAATGATGCGTAGGATGACATCGATTCCGTAAAGCGCACTGACCGTCCGTCTAAAAACACGGTCAACGACACGTTGCGCCTGTAAGCTATTAATTGTGAATGATTGTTCAAAGATGGGTTTTGAGTAATTGGGTTTTGCTTGGGCCATAAGTTTGCTCCTGATATGACAATAATCAGTCCCTAGCCTAATCCTCTGTGAGGTAATGGCCTTTCAGCTAGGTGGAAGAATTGAGCATCTTTCTAACTATCCTGTCTGGATAAGACGGTTACACTGACTATCAAATATTGCTGATCTGTTTCAGTGATATCTGCGCCTGAGAGCATGAGCTCAAAGGAAGCCCGCCGCTGAGTTTTCTCAGTGGTACTAAGAGGTAGCTAGCCTCCTTAAACAAATAGCCTGCATGTTTTTACATGCTCAACCATGCGTTCCTTGCGGTTCGCCTTTTCACCACCCAACTGGGGGAGTTTTCCCCAGTTGGGGGTGACTCCTTCACAACCAAATTAAGGAGTCACCAATGGAATATATCTTCGGATTTATTATCCAAATCGCAGGCATTATGTTGCTTGCAAAACTGAGCTGGTCGCTTTTGCGATTGCTTGCTCGTCAAAGCGTGCGCCCGTTTCGATTTGTACTTACTCAAATCAAGCGATTGCTCACACCAACACCAAAACGTCGTCCAATGGCAGTGCCTAAAGCTCCTGGTATGCCCCGTTTGACATCTGCGTTTTACAAAGAGCCACATCAGTACGACATGGCTTTACTCGAAATACCAACCTATCTGCGCCGTCAGTCTTCTTTGCCCAGCCGGGCAGAAACGACTGTGTGCACAGAGTTCAACTAAGACGAGGAGAACATCATGAAAAACCAAGTAACACTCATAGGCTACGTTGGCGCTGAGCCAGAGACGCGAGCCTATCCATCAGGTGATTTGGTGACCAGCATTTCACTGGCCACTTCTGAGAAATGGCGCGACCGTCAATCCAATGAGCTCAAAGAGCATACGGAATGGCATCGGGTCGTTTTTCGAGATCGTGGTGGATTTAAGTTAGGGCTAAGAGCAAAAGATTTAATCCAAAAAGGAGCGAAGCTTTTTGTTCAAGGGCCTCAGCGCACGCGTTCATGGGAGAAAGATGGCATTAAGCATCGATTGACCGAAGTGGACGCGGACGAGTTTCTGCTTCTTGATAGTGTAAACAAAGCATCTGAGCCATCAGCGGCGGATGATGCGAGCTCCCAAGCTAATTGGGCACAAACTTATCCTGAACCAGATTTTTAACCGAGCGATAACGCTTTAACCCAGCCGGGAGTACTTTCCCGTCAGGGGCAGACTCCCACTTTGATTGTCGGAGTCCAAAATGGAAAAACCAAAGCTAATCCAACGCTTTGCTGAGCGCTTTAGTGTCGATCCAAACAAACTGTTCGATACCCTAAAAGCAACAGCATTCAAGCAACGTGACGGTAGTGCACCGACCAATGAGCAGATGATGGCGCTCTTGGTGGTTGCAGATCAGTACGGCTTGAACCCTTTCACCAAAGAGATTTTTGCGTTCCCTGATAAACAAGCTGGAATTATTCCAGTGGTAGGTGTCGATGGATGGTCTCGCATCATCAATCAACACGACCAGTTTGATGGCATGGAGTTCAAGACTTCAGAAACCAAAGTCTCACTGGATGGCGCGAAAGAATGTCCGGAATGGATGGAATGCATCATCTACCGGCGCGACCGTTCGCACCCAGTCAAAATCACTGAGTATCTGGATGAAGTCTATCGACCGCCTTTTGAAGGTAACGGCAAAAATGGCCCTTACCGGGTAGATGGTCCATGGCAGACGCACACTAAGCGAATGCTAAGACATAAATCCATGATCCAGTGTTCCCGCATTGCGTTTGGCTTTGTGGGAATTTTCGATCAAGACGAAGCAGAGCGAATTATCGAAGGCCAAGCAACACACGTTGTTGAGCCATCGGTGATTCCACCCGAGCAAGTTGATGATCGAACCCGAGGGCTTGTTTACAAGCTTATCGAGCGGGCGGAAGCTTCAAACGCTTGGAATAGTGCATTGGAATATGCCAATGAACATTTTCAAGGTGTTGAGCTGACGTTTGCGAAACAAGAAATCTTTAGTGCACAGCAACAAGCAGCCAAAGCGCTCACACAGCCTTTAGCTTCTTAGCGCCACGCATTCATTTTACTAACCCTGGCGGGATTATTCTCCCGTCAGGGGGAAGGTCTCGTCTTTTTTTTGGAGATCTTCCATGACTAAATCAGCCTCACTTTTTCGCTTGGTATTGGTTGTTGCCCTTGTCTTAGGTTCGATTCAAGCCGGTATAGCGGCAATTGATTCGGTTCAAGCAAGTGTTGTTCAGCACCAAACAGCGTTAGCACAAGCTGCAAAGTAACCACTTAACCCTGAAGGGGAGTTCTCTCCTTCGGGGGAGTCTCCCCTCAAAGGAGACAATATGAAGGTTATCGACCTATCACAACGTACTCCTGCATGGCACCAGTGGCGCATTGCAGGGGTTACGGCATCTGAAGCCCCAATTATTATGGGGCGTTCACCCTACAAAACGCCTTGGCGATTATGGGCAGAAAAAACCGGATTCGTATTACCGGAAGACCTGTCGAACAATCCTAATGTGCTTCGCGGTATACGGTTGGAGCCTCAAGCAAGGCGAGCATTTGAGAATGCGCATAATGACTTTCTTCTGCCGTTATGTGCAGAAGCCGATCATAACGCAATCTTTCGAGCCAGCTTTGATGGCATCAACGATGCGGGCGAACCCGTTGAACTGAAATGTCCTTGCCAGTCAGTTTTTGAGGATGTGCAAGCTCACCGAGAACAAAGCGAGGCGTACCAGTTGTATTGGGTGCAAGTACAGCATCAAATACTGGTCGCCAATAGCACGCGAGGTTGGTTGGTTTTCTATTTTGAGGATCAACTGATTGAGTTTGAAATACAACGAGACGCGGCGTTCTTAACTGAGTTGCAAGAAACAGCGCTTCAGTTTTGGGAGTTAGTACAGACCAAAAAAGAACCGTCAAAATGCCCTGAGCAAGATTGTTTTGTTCCCAAGGGTGAAGCCCAATACCGTTGGACATCGCTGTCTCGACAGTATTGCTCAGCACATGCCGAAGTGGTCCGACTGGAAAATCACATTAAATCTTTGAAAGAGGAAATGCGAGACGCCCAGTCAAAATTGGTCGCCATGATGGGTAACTACGCTCATGCCGACTATGCTGGGGTCAAACTCAGCCGCTACATGATGGCATGTACAGTGGACTATAAGCAATTGGCCACCGATAAATTAGGCGAGCTGGACGAACAGGTTTTAGCCGCTTACCGAAAAGCGCCACAAGAGCGGTTGCGCATCAGCACCAATAAGCCAGAGCAGCCCGTTGAAACACCAATCAAAATCAGCCTTGAGCAAGAGAACTTGGTTCTGCCAGGTGACTCGCCGAGCTCATTTTACTTTTAACGTTCACTTGGAGCCGATTTCGGCTCCTTTCTCATGCGCTTATATGAAGTGCATCAGAAAGCAGTTTCACTCGTAGCCAATGCTGGGTACGAATGATAGAGCGAGCTGAACTCTTACATACACAGCCATACCACAATCAACACACCACCCGACGGGGACTTCATTCCCTGTTGGGGCATGGGGCCTCGTTAAAACTAATGAGGTTTACCATGACTGAACAATCTCCATTTTTGGTTCAAGTGAATCAAGCGTTTAATGTCCCGGCTCCTGATGCTTTCGTTCTGGAAGGATTTAGTGCCGACACTACCCATCCAAACATTCCCGTTCGCAAGGACGAGTATGTTTTTAGAAAAGAAGACTTACGTGACGTATTGGCGTTCTTGTCTCACCCAGACGGTGACGGTTTGTATATTACAGGCCCCACGGGATGCGGTAAGACCTCGCTAATTTGCCAAGTTGCTTCTCGATTGAATTGGCCTGTTCAGCAAATTACTGCGCACGGTCGATTGGAATTGTCCGATCTTATCGGTCACCACACACTGGTTAATGGCAACATGACCTTTGTGTATGGACCGCTGGCACTGGCTGTCAAGCATGGCCATTTGCTGATCATTAATGAAATGGATCTTGCTGAGCCTGCTGAACTGGCTGGGCTCAATGACATTTTGGAAGGTGCCCCGTTGGTCATCGCACAAAATGGCGGTGAGATCATCATGCCACATAACAAGTTTCGTTTTATCGCTACCGGCAACAGTGCGGGCAGCGGTGACCAGACGGGCTTGTATCAAGGTGTGCTTCAACAGAATTTGGCTTTCCTTGATCGTTTTAGAATCATTGAAGCGACCTATGCAGAGCCATCTGTAGAGGAAGCCATTCTGGAGAACGTTGCGCCGGGCTTGCCAGAAGTCTTTCGCCAAAAAATGGTGAAAGTAGCTGGTGACATTCGTCGTCTTTTTATTGGCGGCGCGGATGGCGGTGCTGAGCTTAGTATCACCATGTCCACAAGGACCTTGGTGCGCTGGGCAAAGTTAACACTTGCTTTTAAAGGCGCTCCTAACGCAGTGGAGTATGCACTGGTTCGGTCTTTGACGGCTCGTGCAGAGTTGGAGCAACGAGAAGCCATTCACCGTATTGCCGCTGATGTCTTCGGTGACCACTGGGAGGATTGAAGATGGAAAAGTGCTTTGCTCTTTACCGTTACAGTCATTCTGATGGGACAGCCAAAGAATGGGCCATTTACGTTGGATCGGATACCCAGGAGATTGAAGTTCGGTTTGGAAAAGCCGGTCAATTGTCGCAGCAGCGATTGATTGACTCGACTGATCCTAACGCTGAAGCAGACCGACGAATCAATGAGAAAATCAACAAGGGTTATCGATTTGTTGGACAAGTCGGCATTGATCATCAAGGGCGGCCATTTGAACTCTCAAATGCGCTTGATAGCGTCGCGTGCGCCAATAACGTCAGTTGGGAGTTTCGTACTCGCAAGGACGTCAATGGCCAAGTCTCGCTGGCTCAAAAAGCGTTATTCGATATGGCAAAGCTGCTTGAAGCCTATGGCTTGGCTGTTATTGATGATAACCAGGTCAGGATTGGAGAATGGTCATTAGGGTTTTGCAAAAGCGGATTACCTAGTACCAATCAAATCAGCATGGTGTCAGGTGAAGGCGCTGGCATTGTTAACACGGATGATGGCCCGTGGCCATTGTTGCTGTTACTGGCCTTTAAGCGTCAATTACCACCACTGTGTTCGCTCACAGTAGCGAGTCCTGAAGGGATAGAAGTATCCGACCAACTGAAGTTGGAAAAAGATGTATTGCGGTTGCTAGGCAGTGATTTAGAGCGGGTTCGCCCGATTGCTGAAGCACTGGACTTAATGCCTGCGAAAATCGATCTCAACCAATCGTCGCCTGATTCGCAAAATTACTATTTCTGATAGTGATGTTGCCATTAGCGCGTCAACTACTACCACCCAAACGGGGGCCATTGCTCCTGTTGGGAGTGGTGCGTCCCCATCTCGCATGAGGATGCACTATGAGTATTCAAACCCTCGACAAACTTTTGATTTGTCACATCGACTGTTCCATCTGGAGCGGTAGAAAAAAACTAAGGCCTGAAGATTTCAGATTAGCCAATGGTAGTCAACTTCCACCGAAGGATGTTGCCAGCTTAGGGAGTAAAAAAATTTGCGACCCTGAGGCATTGGCGAACTTTGAAAGGCTTAAGAAAGAAGCGCAGCGCTTGTGTGAGCAAGTCGGTGTGCGGTTTTTAGGTGGCTATGCCGTCCCTGAAGACCGAATTGATCAGATTGTTCCAGAGCTTGACCGGATCGGTCAGGAGTTTGCGCAGTGTAAGCAGTTGTTCTTGGACAACTATGATCAGGTGACGCTTGACTGGGTTGCGAAACACCCGGAATTTGCAGATGCAATCCGACGTGCATTATCACCCATCGAAGACGTGGAACAACGGCTTCAGTTCGATTATGCCATCTATCGAATGCAACCGGCTGAACAAGCTGGAGGCTTAGATGACAAGGTCAATGGTATGGGACACACCCTCTTTAGGGAGGTGGCTCGTGATGCCAATGAGCTTTTTGAGCGTTCCGTTGCAGGTAAGAATCAAATCAGTCAGCGAGCACTTAATCCTCTCAAGAGGTTAAGAGACAAGTTGGATGGTTTGTCCTTCCTGGATCATCGAGTTCAGCCGATGGTTGAAGCGATGGACAATTTATTTGTTCGTCTGCCGAAGACCGGCCCTGTGATAGACAATCTCTATCACGAACTGATGGCGACCATTTTAATTTTGTCTGATCCAGACAAGATGAGAATGCACGGTGAAGGTCAATTGGATATCAGACAACTGATGCCCAAACCTGAACCTAAACCCGCACAGCCAGTTTCTGCTCAGGCAGATAACTTACGTGCAATACCACAACCAACCGTCAGACCAAACCTTGGTTCGACTGTACCAAACTCATTTTATTTCTAACGTCCTTGAGGGCATGTTGCCCTGAAGGGCGCATGTCCTCTGAACTATGTAAGAGGAAATTATGCAATCAACCATCCATAACCCCAGCCAACTGAACCAGTTTGAACCACATTTTCGTGGTGTGACTGATGCTGTTGAAAGTGAATCGATACCAGAAGTGGCGTGTTGTCGAACGTTAGTACAACGGTCGTACTCAACACATAGTGTCGTGATCCCCAAGAACCCTGTATTGATCGCAGATGCGGACGCACAAGGAGCTTGGGTAACGGCCATGGTATTTGTTCCAAACATAGCATTGCAGCAAACCGCTTATGAGCGGGCCTGGCTGCAATATCAACACGAGGTGTCTACTCAGTTACAAGACCAGTACGGTCTGACATTGGATGACATCCTGAGTTTAGACCAGCTTAAAACGTCATTTGAGCAGCACGAGAGTCCAGCTCAATTGGTGGCTTGGTTAGGTCAAAAATACGACCTGGATAAGCTAAAAGCACAGGTTTAAAAACTCACATTCCCAGCGGGGAAACGCTCCCGCTGAGGGAGTGTTCCCCCTAATGATTAGGAGACTCCCATGAATCATCCATTAAAAAACGCACTGCCAATCGTTGCCGCCGCTTATGGCGAAAAGTTTGGTGTGAAGGTGCTTATTCAAGGACAAGATGCGTTTACCGATGGTGAGCGGATTGTGATCCCAACAGCAAACCCAGACGACCCACACTATCAACAGATAGCTTGGGGTTATCTGGCTCATGAAGCGGCGCATATTCGGCATACCAATTTTGACATGGTGAAGAAGGCGTCGTCTAAGCCGATCCGTAAGGCACTTCTCAATATTATTGAGGATGTGCGCATTGAAAACGAATTGGCAAAGGATTACCCCGGAACCCGGCGCAGTATTTCGCAAGTGATTGAGTACATGGTGGACACACAGCAAATGTGTGTACCTGAACAGCTTGAGCCTGCATCTAACTTGCAAGCCTGGTTGTTGTTCCGCTTGAGATGCCATTTTCTGGGCCAGAAAGCGCTGACGCCTTTGTATCAAGCGATTGATGAAAGAGTGAGACAACTCTTTCCTGCCGCAGCGATGAGCCGGTTAAGTGCCATGCTGACAGCAGTGCCTAGCTTAGGGTCTACAGGTGAAGTGCTGAAACTTGTCGATGCCATCGTTGCCATGTTGGAAGACGAATCTCGTCCACCACAGGATGAGTCGGATGCTGATGGCGGTAATGACATTGGACAAGATGCGAGTAATGACAGCAATAACAGTAGTGACAGTCAAACCCCGGAAGCAGACTCGTCTGCAATGGTGGATGCTGCTGAAACGGGAGATTCTGATAACTCTGATCAAGCTGACAATTTGCGACAAGCCTTAGAGGCCAGTGCCGCTCAGTTTGAACCCGATACCTTTGCCCAAGTGGCAGAAGTGTTGTCGGAACAAGCTGAAGGACATCTGGGCGTCACACCACTCAGTTTGCCTCAAGCAGAGCAGGCTATGTTGGGTGATGAGGCTATCTTGACCTTATCGGCGTCGGAGTCTGCTCAAATTCGAGCCCGACTTAGGGGCATGGTTCAGTCCAGTCAGGACAATCGGAATCATGCCAAAAGGCACGGTCTTCGAGTGGCAACCCATCGTCTTGCCGCCTCACAAGCCGGTGAGTCGAGATTGTTTATTCAAAGGCAACCTCGCATTGCGCCTAATGCTGCTGTGCACTTGCTGGTCGATATATCGGGTTCAATGGGTAAACCCATTGGCGAAGGTAATCGAAAGTACTTTCATGTTGCCAATGAAGCCGCTTTGGCTTTGGCCATGGCACTGGAAGGCATACCGGGTGTTGTACCTGCGGTCAGTTATTTTCCTGGTATTCATCAGGAAGTTTCTATCGCGTTATTGCCCAAGCAATCAGTTCGACATCGGGCCGCCTGTTTTGACCAAAAACCACGAGGTTGTACGCCTATGGCACAAGCAATGTGGTTTGCGGCAAACAGTTTGTTAGCACAAAAACAGAAGCGAAAGCTAATGATAGTGCTAACGGATGGTGACCCAGATGATTGGGCTGCCACGCATGACATTGTTGACCGGTGCAGACGCAGTGGCTTTGAGCTGCTGGGGATAGGGATTCAAACACGCAGTGTTGAGAAATTCTTTCCTCAAAGCATTGTGATTAATGACGTCAAAGATCTAAAGCGTGAGTTATTCGAAGTAACACAACAACTGTTAATTCAGTAACCACATCAATTTTACCACCCTGCGGGGACGATTCCGTCTCCGTCAGGGCATGGGTTCGTCTCCGCTTTTTTTGGGAGACTCCTATGAAAAACAAAAAGTTCTTAGCTGGCGAAGAAGCCGGTACTTACATCGTTCCTGAGCAAGTGACTGAAGCAGATATATTAGATATGGCACTCAAGCTTGCCCGTGGTCGATTGAGTAAAGGTCGCAAAATTGAACAGCCATCATCGGCGTTCTCATACCTGCAAACACTGATGCACGAGTATGAGCACGAAGTCTTTGGCGTACTGTTTCTTGATACAAAGCATCGCGTTATTCGATTTGAAGAGCTGTTCAAAGGCACTTTAGATGCAGCGAGCGTGTATCCAAGGGAAGTAACAAAGCGAGCGCTAGAACTTAATGCGGCAGCAGTGATACTAGTTCATAACCATCCATCGGGTGATCCTGAACCCAGTGAAGCTGATAATCGCATCACTCATCGACTCCGTGACGCCTTGTCACTTGTTGATATTCGAACGCTTGACCATGTCGTGGTCGCATCCGAGGGCTGCGTTTCGCTTGCCGAACGCGGTTATCTTTGATGAATGGGCGCATCGCCCATTCTCCTCCATCACAAAAGCAGTCCCATCAGCACACATCAGCACAGCTCGAATTTCTATTTGAGTTTGATGATGCCCCTGTCACTTGGTCTGACACGGAAATCTGGCAGTTACGCGAAGGCATTCTATTGGATGCGATCCGTGTATTGCTGGACGGTCGTGTCAGTACTCGATTGCGAAAGGATGTGTTGTCGTGGATTCAAAATGACGAATTAACGCCATTTTGCTTTCGTGTTTGCGCGATGGCTGCGGTTGTCGATCCTGATGTGCTTCGTGATTCCATCATGTGGCTATTAAGACGACATGGTATCCAGCTTGACTAACGTTCCTGCATTAACCAAACGGCTGAATGCAGGACCCAAGCTGACTTTTACCACCTGTGGTAGGAGTCGGCTTTTTACTTAAGGAGGTTATATGGCGTTACCTTTACAAATTGAAACAGTAAGGCCATATCTTAATGGCCAATGGCTTCAAATACTGGCGGCGTTAGTGCCAGAACTTGATGCCGCTATTGCTCGAAAAGGCCGTCATGTGGCTTGCCCTGTTCATGGCGGTCGTGATGGCTTTAGGCTGTTCAAAGATGCTGAATATACCGGAGGTGGCGTTTGTAACACCTGCGGTATCTTTCATGATGGCTTTGAACTGTTGTCTTGGATTAATGGATGGAACTTTGCTCAGTCTATTGAAGCAATCGGTCAAGTTCTAGGTATTCAACCCGGACAAGTACCAACTCGGGTAATACCGAGTAACGCTGTTGACTGGAAGACTAAAAAGCAGGAAGAGGACAAAGCGATTATCCATCGCTTGAATCAAACCTGGGGAGAAACGTTATCCCTTGCAGATACTCGTGCGCAACCTGTTTGGAACTACTTGCATCGTCGTGGCATTGTTACGCGGCTTCGTCCTGAATGGGATTCGGTGCTGAGGTTTCATACAAACTTGCCTTACCATGATGAAGATGGTCTGTTTATCGATAGCTACCCAGCGCTGCTAGGTAAAATCGTTACTCAGCAAGGGCGTTCGGCCACGTTTCATCGGATCTACCTAAGTGAAGATGGATTCAAAGCGCCGGTTGAAAAGCCAAAAAAGATGATGCCCATACCAAGTGACAGAACAATCACTGGTGGTGCCATTCCAATAGGTGAGCCTGGTGAGGTACTAGGTGTTTCTGAAGGCATCGAAACAGCTTTAGCGGTTACCAGAGCAACGGGGCAAACATGTTGGTCGGTTGTGAATGCAACGCTACTGGCTAGGTTTGAACCACCAAGTAATGTGAAAATGCTGTACATCTGGGCAGATCACGATCTCTCTGAGACCGGCCTGAATGCAGCGAATGAACTTAAGAAAAAAGCCTGGCAGAAAGGCATTCTGACACAAGTCCTAATCCCTCCGATACCAACGTCACTTGGCGTGAAAAGTTGGGATTGGAATGATGTGCTGAATGTTTACGGTGCCATGGGCTTTCCTAAAGTTCATATCTGATCCAAGGGGCTTCGGCCCCTTTTTTTTGCGCCTTGCATAATTGAAAAAACATGGAGAATGAAAAATAGATAACTAATAGGAGAAACAAACATGATGGTTTTAACCCTGTTAACAAAGCAGATTGATGGTGAGTTTACGGTTTACTGGAAGACCGGCCTTCGAAGAGGTGGTGAGCTAAAGGTCGATTTAGGTGAGCAATACGACAAGCTACCTGGGCAGCAAAAGCCAATTGCAGCTGAGCTCTATGCTATTCATCACCTATTGTCAGTGAAAGAGGTGATGGGGAGTAACCGAAGCGGCAATGGGCTTCAAATCCGAGTCAGTAAAGGAGCCATCAAAAAGTTACAGAAACAACGCTCAACTCAGCATTCACTTTACAGCCTGACTAGGTTTTTGCTCACTCGATACCAGGAAGCACAGATCTCGGTAGAGAAGTGGGACGATTGGCTCTCACATTCCTTCGAAGAATACAGCATCGATAATGCTACAGTGAGAGAAATCGATGAGGTCATCAACGTTCCGAAAATTGGACCTGTCGTGGTTACTCGTCATGCACTGGAACGGTTTGTGGAACGGCTTTCAGACGGTGCACCTAAGCATCCTTGGAAGGCTTTGTGCTCAAAGCTGCTATGTTCGGGGCTAACTAAAACTCAGTTGCCAAAAAACATCGCTATCCAAAAAGCAAAAAAATATGCCCAAGAGGCCGAGTTCTGGCAGCATGTGGGGAGCAAAATGTACTTTGTTATGATTACGGGTGACTCAATGAAGACATTGGTTACGGTTTTTGCAGTAAAGTAAGCTAATGTAGTATTCGCACTTTATAAATATTACTTATGTGCCATTTGCTGATCGTCAGAAGCTTGTAGCTGAACGATCACTTCGTACGTTTTTCGGACCTTGAGACTATAAATTTCCCACCCTATTGA
>TARA_R110000751_G_scaffold64157_4_pt1 | contig 95068 bp, 83 predicted proteins | sample TARA_R110000751 | Tara Oceans TARA_R110000751 (sample SAMEA4398001) | marine metagenome | biome: Polar Biome; feature: [MES] marine water layer (ENVO:01000295) within the mesopelagic zone...; material: water (ENVO:00002006), including particulate matter (ENVO:01000060) such as...... | reverse complement strand
GGTTTTTTTGTACCTAAAAATTAAAGTAAATAGGCGCTAGGGAAAGGGTATAAGCAAAAAGATGTATAGGAAAATTAAATTTAGGAATATCGCTTAACATTACTTTTGTAAATTATATAAGCAAATATAAATATATGATATTGGTGTTTAGTATTAAATAAATCGAAAGATGCTATTTGCTTTATAGTTTAGCAATTGATTAGTGTAAATGAATTGTTTATTAAGCATTTTGTTAATTGTTAAATATATTCTAAGTTTAATATTTATATAGAATACTTTCGTTTTAGTTAGTATTTATATATCTTGATACATTATGACTGAATAAGAGAATGAGCGAGAATAAAGAATTAGATTTAGCTAATAATTTCGTTAATAATACGAATAGAAATATTTTCCTAACTGGTAAAGCAGGTACGGGTAAAACGACGTTTCTTCATAAATTAAAAAAGAATTCCTTAAAAAGAATTGTTATAGTGGCTCCAACTGGAGTTGCTGCTATTAATGCAAAAGGGGTTACAATTCATTCATTTTTTCAACTTCCTTTTGGACCTATTTTACCAAATGACGATTTAAACTCTAGTGGTGGATTTAATCGAAAGTTTGGTAAAACTAAAATCAATATTATTAAGTCATTGGACTTATTAATTATTGATGAAATAAGTATGGTTAGAGCGGACGTACTTGATGGTATTGATAAAACTTTGCGTCGTTATAGAAATAAAAATCTAGTTTTTGGAGGTGTTCAAGTTTTGATGATAGGGGATTTACAGCAGCTATCTCCCGTTGTAAAAGATAATGAATGGCACTTACTTAAACCGTTTTATAATAACGCTTTCTTTTTTAGTAGTCATGCCTATCAACAATGTAATCCGATTTCTGTTGAATTAAAACATATTTATAGACAGGACAACCCTTTATTCATTAATATATTAAACGAAATTAGAACTAATTCGCTTTCCCTTGAGTCAGCAAATGAGTTAAATAAAAGGTATAAGCCTGATTTTGAACCTAAAGAAGATGATGGGTATATTTCATTAACCACACATAATAATAAGGCAGAATACACTAATAAAGCTAAACTTGAGAAGCTAAGAGGTAGGTCTCAGACATATAAAGCAAAAGTAGAGGGTAAGTTTCCTGAGTTTTCTTATCCTAATAAAGAATCGCTTGTACTTAAAGTCGGATCTCAAGTTATGTTTGTTAAAAATGATAGTTCTGCAGACAAGCGTTATTTTAATGGAAAGATAGGTAAAGTTATATTACTCGATAAAGATGAAGTTGTTGTTAAGTGTCCAGATGATGATTTCAATATAATTACGAAACAAGAGGTTTGGGAAAATATAAATTATGCGGTTGATAAGGATACTAAGGCTATTTCTGAAAACAAAATTGGATCCTTCTCTCAAATTCCATTACGTTTAGCTTGGTCAATAACGATCCATAAAAGTCAAGGTCTTACTTTTGAAAAGGCAATCATAGATTCTGAAGGTGCATTTGCGCATGGGCAGACTTACGTCGCTTTGAGTAGATGTAAATCTTTAGAAGGTTTAGTTTTGAAAAGCAAGATTAATTCTAGTCAAATTATAAGTGATACTAATGTTATCAATTTTAATATTGAAGCAGAGAAAATTCAACCAGACGAGAGTATACTTCAACAATCTAAAACGCATTTTCAATTAAATTTAATCTCTGAAATTTTCGATTTTTATCAATTTTTGTACCCAACTAATAGGCTTTTAGATATATATTATAAAAACAGAGGTAGTTTTCAGGGTAATATAGAAAATCCTTTAACTAGTATAAAAGATTGCGTCGCTGCTTTATTAAAAGTAGCAAATGGATTTAAAGCGCAGTTATTAGAAATTTCAAAAGAGTCTACTACTCCGGAGACTAGTGATGAAATTCAGTCTAGATTTAAAAAAGCACTAGCGTATTATAAACAGCAATTGGATGTTAACATAATTCAAATTTATAAAAGCTTTAATTTTACTACAGATAATAAAACACTAGACACGGATTTTAATAAACAATTAGATACTTTAGAAGAGTTAATAGGCGTTAAACAGTTGTATTTTTCTAATTTGGGTTCAGGGTTTTCAATTAAACTATTTTTGGAATTAAGAGCTAAAGCTGTATTTCTGACAAAAGAAAAACCTAAAACTCCAAGGAAGACTGTTATAGATGGCACTACTAATGTGGAATTGTTTGAATTATTAAGAGAATTAAGAAATACAATTGCAGAAAGAGAAGATTTGGTTCATTTTCAAATATTTACACAAAAGTCATTATATGAAATGTGCGAAACATTACCAACCAGTCAAAGCGAACTATTAAATGTCAATGGATTTGGTAAAACACGTGTTGCCAAATATGGTAACGAAATTATACAAATAATAAGAGAGTATTGCGAGGAGAATGACATTGAGGTTTCCAATAGTAAAGAGATTTTTGAAATGGCTAAACCAAAACGTAAAAAGGGAGATACAAAAGAAACGTCTTTACAGATTTTTAAAGCAGGTAAATCAATAGATCAAATAGCTTTTGAACGTGATTTAAATGTGAATACTATCTTTGGGCACCTTGCAAGTTTTATACCGTCAGGTGAAGTTAAAATAACAGATTTGATCTCTGAAAAGCATTATAAAGAATTGAAAGCATTAATCCCTAAACATACTTTTGAAAACTTATCTGATTTGAAATCTCAAATAGCTGACAAGTATAGTTATGGAGAGATTAGATTAGTTTTAGATGATATATCTTAGTAATAAAAAAGGCTTTAAAATTAATTTTAAAGCCTTTTTTTATATTTCAGTATTCAGGATTACCCTTTGATAACACCTCGTGAAATTACTATTTTCTGAATTTCTGAAGTTCCTTCATATATCTGTGTGATTTTAGCATCACGCATCATACGTTCTACATGGTATTCTTTTACAAAACCATTACCACCATGTATTTGCACAGCTTCAACAGTTTGTTCCATTGCCACTTTACTAGCATATAGTTTAGCCATTGCGCTTGACATATCGTAATTATTACCTTGGTCTTTATCCCAAGCAGCTTTCATTACTAACATACGTGCAGCTTCAATTTCTGTATACATATCAGCTAATTTAAACGCGATTGCTTGGTGATTACAGATTTCTGTGCCAAATGCCTTACGTTCTTTACTATATTTTAAAGCTAACTCATAAGCGCCTGCAGCAATACCTAAAGCTTGCGCAGCAATACCAATACGTCCACCAGATAAAGTTTTCATTGCGAATTTAAAACCAAACCCATCTTCACCAATTCTATTTTCTTTTGGTACTTTTACGTCATTAAATTGTAGTGTGTGTGTATCACTTCCTCTAATACCTAATTTATCTTCTTTAGGACCAATATCAAAACCAGGTGTTCCTTTTTCTACTATAAAAGCATTAATACCTTTATGAGCTTTATCTCTGTCAGTTTGTGCTATAACTAAATATACATCACTACGACCACCATTTGTAATCCAGTTTTTTGTACCATTAATAACATAATGGTCACCTTTATCTATAGCTGTTGTTTTTTGTGATGTTGCGTCACTACCAGCTTCAGGCTCACTTAAACAAAAAGCACCAATAGATTCTCCAGTTGCTAGTTTAGTTAAGTATTTTTGTTTCTGTTCTTCGGTACCATAAGTTTCAAGTCCGTAACAAACTAAAGAGTTGTTTACAGAGACCATAACAGAAGCTGAAGCATCAATTTTAGATAATTCTTCCATAATTAATACGTAAGAAATAGCATCCATACCACTTCCTCCATATTTTGGGTCTACCATAATACCCATAAAACCAAGCGCTCCCATTTTTCTAACTAATTCATCAGGAAACGTTTGTGTATTATCACGTTCGATAACACCTGGTAATAATTCTGTTTGTGCAAAATCGCGAGCTGCATCGCGAATCATTATATGCTCTTCAGTAAGGCTAAAATCCATAATTTATGTAAGATTGTTGATTTAATAAAATTTGGATACAAAGATAAGTTTTTATTAGCATATTTTCAATCGTTATAGTTATTTTTACATTATATGATAAAAGACAATTATACAGTGATTGGCGTGATGTCAGGGACGTCTTTGGATGGTATTGATCTTGCTTTAATTTTATTTAAAAAAGCTACTAATTGGAGTTTTAAAATTGAAATTGCTCAGACTGTTGTTTATCCTAAAACTTGGCTAAATAGGCTTAAAAATTTAATAAATTTAGGTACGTCTGAGCTAAACGAGTTAGATGAAGAGTATACTACCTTTTTGGCTTCTGTTATCAACAATTTTATAAAAACTAATAACATTAGTAATATTGATGCAGTTTGCTCTCATGGTCATACAGCACTACACAGACCAGAATTAGGGTATACTTTACAGATAGGTAACTTACCTCAATTATCAAATTTAATTAAACAGACTGTAGTGTGTGATTTTAGAATTCAAGATGTTGAGTTAGGCGGTCAAGGTGCACCATTGGTTCCAATTGGTGATCAATTTTTGTTTCCGCAATATCATTGGTGTTTAAATTTAGGAGGATTTGCTAATATCTCTTCACAAGAAAATACAAATAGAATTGCTTTTGATATTTGTCCTGTAAATATTGTACTAAATAAATATGTAGGCGTATTAGGTTTTGATTTTGATGATAAAGGTATACTTGCTAGACAAGGTATTTTTCATCACAAATTATTTAATCAGCTAAATCAATTAGCTTTCTATTATGAAAAAGCTCCTAAATCTTTAGGGTTGGAGTGGGTAAAGACTAATATTTTTCCACTAGTTGATAGTTATAATTTACCAATCAATGACGTTTTACATACGTATGTTAAACATATAGCATTTCAGATAGCTAAAGTTATAAATCAAAAGCAAAATACGTTGGTTTTAGCAACAGGTGGAGGCGTGTTTAACGATTTTTTACTTGAAGAAATAACTAAATTAACATCAAATCAAATAATAATACCTTCAAAAAACATTATAGAATTTAAAGAAGCCTTAATTTTTGGCTTCTTAGGTATATTAAAATTACGAGGAGAAAACAACTGTCTAAAATCAGTGACAGGAGCTTTAAAAGATCATTCGTCAGGGAAAATATTCAATATAAAAAAATAAATAATAGTGATAAATTATTGCATGAAGCCAAGTCAATAATTATTAACAATAATTTATTATAATAAAAATGACCAGACTATTAAAAGCCATTTTTTGTTTTTTTATATTTGTTAAATTAATTAATCTAACACTTCGTAAGATGAATCAACTTTAGCTACTTTAAATGTTAATCCAGAGAGAAAAATATTAAAGTTGAAACCAAAAATCAAACATGAAAGACTTATTAAAAATTTACGAAAATAAAGAACCAGAAATAGTATTTAATTGGAAAGATTCTGAAACAGAAGCAGAAGGCTGGACAGTTATAAACTCTTTAAGAGGTGGTGCTGCAGGTGGTGGTACCAGAATGAGAAAAGGATTGGATATGAATGAAGTTTTATCCCTTGCTAAAACTATGGAGGTAAAGTTTACTGTGTCTGGACCAGCTATTGGTGGTGCAAAATCAGGAATTAATTTTGATCCAAAAGACCCAAGAAAACGTGGTGTTTTAGAGCGTTGGTACAAAGCAGTGTCTCCATTGTTAAAAAGTTATTACGGTACAGGAGGAGATTTAAATGTAGATGAAATCCATGAAGTAATTCCAATAACGGAAGATTCTGGAGTATGGCATCCTCAAGAAGGTGTTTTTAATGGACATTTTAAGCCAACAGAAGCAGATAAAATTAACCGTATTGGACAGTTACGTCAAGGAGTAATAAAAGTTTTAGAAAACACTAACTTTTCTCCAGATGTAGCCAAAAAGTATACTGTAGCAGACATGATTACAGGTTATGGTGTTGCAGAAGCTGTTAGACATTATTATGATGTTTATGGCGGAAGCGTAAAAGGTAAGCGTGCAGTAGTTCAAGGTTTTGGAAATGTAGGATCAGCAGCAGCTTTTTATTTAGCACAAATGGGAGCTAAAATTGTTGGAATTATTGATATTTCTGGAGGAGTTATAAATGAAGAAGGTTTTTCTTTTGAAGAAATTAAAGACTTTTTCTTAACTAAAAACGGAAATACATTAGCAACGGACAACATGATACCTTTTGCTGAAATGAATGAGCGCATTTGGTCTTTAGAAACTGAGATTTTTGCACCTTGTGCTGCATCAAGATTAATTACCCAGGATCAAATTGATCAAATGATTAATACAGGTTTAGAGGTTGTATCATGTGGTGCAAATGTACCTTTTGCAGACAAAGAAATTTTCTTTGGATCTGTCATGGAACAAACAGATGAGCGTGTAAGCTTAATACCAGATTTTATTTCAAACTGTGGTATGGCACGTGTATTTGCTTACTTTATGGAGCGTAAAGTGCAAATGACTGATGAAGCTATTTTTAATGATACATCTAATATTATTAAAAAAGCAATCGAAAACGTACATGCAAAAAACGCTTCTAAAAAAGAAATTAGTAAAACTGCTTTTGAAATAGCATTAAAACAATTAGTATAATATGGAATCAGTAATAATTTTAGTATTTGTTATAGGCTATCTAGCTATAACATTAGAGCATAATATAAAGATTGATAAGTTAATTCCTGCTTTAGTCATGATGGCTATAAGTTGGGCGTTAATTTCATTAGGATTAGACTCTTTTACAGAGTGGTTTGATTCTGCAAATCATGGGCTGGTAGAAGGATATGCTTCATTAGGACATGAAACCAAGATGCACTTAATGGAAGAAACATTGCTTCACCATTTAGGTAAAACAGCAGAGATTTTAGTATTCCTTTTAGGAGCTATGACAATCGTAGAAATTATTGATTATTTTGATGGATTTTCTACTATTAAAAGCTTTATCAAAACAAAGAAGAAAACCAAAATATTATGGATTTTTGCCTTCTTAGCATTTATACTTTCTGCTATAATAGATAACTTAACTGCAACTATTGTATTGATTTCTATCTTACAAAAAATTGTTAATGACAGAAATGTACGTATTTGGTTTGCAGGTTTAATTATTATTGCTGCTAATGCAGGTGGTGCATGGTCACCAATTGGAGATGTTACAACAACTATGTTATGGATTGGTAAAAAAGTTACCACAGGACATTTAGTTGGATACTTACTATTACCATCTTTAATATGTATGCTAGTACCTACTTTTATAGCTTCTTTTTTACCAGCTTTTAAAGGTGATTTAGCGGTTGAGGAAGTAGTAGAAGAAAAACCAAAAAGCAGATTTAGTGGTACAATGTTATACCTTGGATTAGGTGCAATTGTATTTGTTCCAATATTTAAAACAGTAACACATTTACCTCCTTATGTTGGTATGATGTTAGCTTTAGGTGTGGTAGCAATATTTGCGGAAATTTATAGTTCTGCTAAATTTAGTTTATCTAACCATGATTCAGAAGAAAGTGATGCACACGCACACCATAGTCCTGTACACCATTCATTATCAAAAATTGAGTTACCAAGTATCTTATTTTTCTTAGGTATTTTAATGGCTGTAGCAGCTTTAGAATCTTTAGGTATTTTATTTGGATTTGCATCTACTTTACAAGATAGTATGCCAATGATGGGAACAGAGTTACATCATGAAGGTGTTTCGGATTTAGTAATTATTTTATTAGGTATTGGATCTGCAGTTATTGATAATGTACCATTGGTAGCAGCTAGTTTAGGTATGTTTTCTCAACCTATTGATAACGAGCTTTGGCACTTTATTGCTTATTCAGCAGGTACAGGAGGAAGTATGTTAATCATTGGATCTGCAGCAGGAGTTGTTGCAATGGGAATGGAGAAAATTGACTTTTTCTGGTATTTCAAAAAAATCTCATGGTTAGCATTAGCAGGGTTTTTAGCAGGAACTTTAGTGTTTTTCTGGACCAGAACTTTATTTTAATATATACTCAAAACAAAAATCTAACGTTATACACGTATCTAATTTTATAATATGCTAAGCAAATTAATTCAAGACACTGCTCAAGCGGTAGATCCATTAGTAGAAGGAGAACCAGTTGAGAAAACTTTATCAATAATAGAACTGATTACAACAGGAGGTACTGCTGGAATTGTAATTATTAGTTTATTGATGGTAATGTTGATATTGACATTATATATTTATTTTGAAAGAATATTATCTATAAAAGAAGCGTCCAAAGTAGATTCAAATTTCATGAATCAAATTAAAGACTATGTTAGTAATGGTAAGATAGAATCTGCTCAAAACTTATGTAGTACGGTAGATTCTCCAGTATCTAGATTAATTAGTAAAGGGATTTCTAGAATAGGAAAACCTTTAGAGGATATTAATACAGCAATAGAAAACGCAGGACGTTTAGAGATTTATAGCTTAGAAAAAAACGTTAGTGTATTAGCTACCATATCTGGAGCAGCACCAATGATTGGGTTTCTTGGAACAGTAATTGGAATGATTTTATCAATCTTTGAAATTGCAAATTCAGGAGGATCAATAGATATTAAAACGTTAGCAGACGGACTTTATACAGCAATGACCACCACTGTTGGTGGTCTAATTGTTGGTATTGTAGCATACGTTGCATATAACCACTTAGTTGTAAAAACAGATAAAGTGGTGTATCAAATGGAAGCAAACTCGCTTGAATTTTTAGATTTATTAAACGAACCTAGCTAATATGCGATTAAGAGGAAGAAATAAAGTTACACCAGAATTTAATATGTCGTCTATGACAGACATAGTTTTTCTGTTGCTTATCTTTTTTATGATTGCATCAACGTTAGTATCTGCAGAAGCTATAGACTTGTTATTACCAAAATCTACTAGCAAGACTACACAAACTAAAAATGTATCTGTAAGTGTTGACAAAAACGTCAATTATTATGTAGATATGAAACAGGTTTCTAAAGACCAATTAGAGGCAGAAGTATTAGCCAAAGTTGGCAACGTAGAGTCTCCGACAATTACAATTAGATCTGATGAAAGTGTAGAGATGCAACACGTTGTCTATATTATGGATATAGCAAACCGAAACAAGATTAAATCCACATTGGCAGTTAAAGCACAATAATAATGAAGTACCTTCAAACCAAACACGAACGCAATTCGGCAAAAATCACAGCATTAATTACGCTGATATTGGTATTGCTACTTTTTGTGGTTGGTCAAAATTATATGGATCCACCAGAAGAGTTTGGAGTTGCTATTAATTTTGGAGGATCGTCAGGTGGTGGTGGAGGTGCACCTGCCCAAGCAGCAGCACCAACCGAAACTAAACCAGAAGAAACAAAGCCTGAGGTAGAACAACAACAAGAGGCAGCAGCTGCAACTTCAAAAGAAGATGTTTTAACACAAGACGATGAAGAAGCGGTTTTAATCAAAAAACAAAAGGAGCAAGCTAAAAAAGAAAATGATGCTATAGCAAAAGCTAAAGCAGATAAGTTGGCTCAAGAAAAAGCAGCTAAGGCAGCAAAAGCAGCAGCAGATGCAGCTGAAAAAAAGAGACAAGATGATATTAAAAAAGCAAACGATGCTTTAATTAACGGAATAAGTAATTCTGAAAATCCTTCAGACTCTAATAATGATGGTCCTGGTAATGGTCCGGGAAATGGATCTGGTACAGGTAATGCTTATGGACCTAGTAATTTTGGTGGTTCTGGTCAAGGAAACGGAAATGGAGATGGTGTTGGTTATGGTTTGAATGGAAGAGGTCGTCCTACCAATCAAATTTTTAGACAAGATTGTAACGAGGCTGGATTAGTTGTTGTTAGAATTGAAGTGGATCGTTCTGGTAAAGTAGTAAAAGCTGAGCCAGGAGTAAAAGGAACAAAAAATACTGCTGAGTGTTTAATGATACCTGCTAAAAAAATTGCAGAATCCCACAAATGGAAAGCAGATCCTAAAGCTCCAGAGCGTCAAATTGGTTATGTTAGTATCAATTTTAAATTAGGTCAATAATAATCATGACTTATTTAGAGACCGTAAATTGGATGTTCTCTCAACTTCCAATGTATCAAAAACAAGGTCAGACTGCTTTTAAAAAAGACTTAACTAATACCATAAATTTAGCTAAGCATCTTAAAAATCCACAGCATAAATTTAAATCTATCCATGTTGCAGGAACCAATGGTAAAGGCTCTAGTAGTCATATGTTGGCGTCTATTTTACAAGAAGCAGGATATAAAGTAGGTTTATATACTTCTCCGCATTTAAAAGATTTTAGAGAGCGTATTAAAATTAATGGTAAAGTGGTTAGTAAACCCTTTGTAATTGGTTTTATAAAACGAAACAAAACGTTTTTAGATGCTAATAAATTGTCTTTTTTTGAAATGACAGTTGGCATGGCATTTGACTATTTTGCTAAACAAAAAGTAGATATTGCTGTTATTGAGGTTGGATTAGGTGGTCGTTTAGACTCTACAAATATTATTATACCAGAAGTGTCTTTAATTACTAATATTGGTTTAGACCATGTTCAGTTTTTGGGTAACACCTTAAGTTTAATAGCTTCAGAAAAAGCGGGAATAATTAAACCTAATATTCCTGTTGTTATTAGTGAAACGCAACCTGAGACGCAGGCTGTTTTTACCGCTTTCGCTGAAAAGAATAATAGCCCAATACATTTTGCAGATCAAGTAGCAAGTGAAGATTTTACAACTGACCTTAAGGGAAGTTACCAATCAAAAAATATTAAAGGCGTTATACAATCCATTAAGCAATTACAACAAAAAGGATTTGTAATATCTAATCAAAACATTAAAACAGGGCTACTCAATACTGTTAAAAATACAGATTTAAAAGGTCGTTGGCAGACGTTAGGAATTAATCCTAAAGTAATCTGTGATACTGCACATAATAAAGAAGGCTTGACACTAGCCATACAGCAATTATTAAAAGAAACACATCAACATTTACATATTGTATTTGGTGTTGTTAATGATAAAGATGTTGTGTCTATATTGCCTTTATTACCTAAAAAGGCAACGTACTACTTTTGTAAACCAGATGTGCCTAGAGGGTTGGATCAAAATATTTTGTCCACACTTTTTCAGGATAATGGTTTTAGTGGTAACTCCTATGCTTCGGTTAGTGAGGCTTATAATTTTGCACTTAAAGCAGCTTCGGTTGATGATGTTATCTACATTGGAGGAAGTACTTTTGTGGTTGCCGAAGTGGTTTAATTTCATATAAATTGTATCTTACACTTTCATCTAATTCCTCTTTAAATGTTAGAAATTATCAATCAAGTATTTTCTATTCAACTTAAAAGCAATAAAGAAAATTTATCGTTGTTTAATAGAAATGTTGACAGAATTAATCATGAATTTGAAAACTTAGGTTACAATATTATAAACCCTATTGGTCAAACCTATCGTAATGAAATGACTGATGTCGAAGCCAATATTACAGGTGAAATTAATACACAAATGAAGATTGTTAAAGTACTTAAACCTATAGTCTATAAAAAGATAAATGACCAAAATACTTTAGTACAAAAAGGAATTGTAATTGTAGAATAAGCACCAATGAAAACTATTAATTTTGCTATAGATTTAGGTACCACAAACAGTTTAATTGCTAACTATAATAATGGTGCAGTAAAGATATATAATAACCCTTTAGGTTTAAAACAGACGTTACCTTCTTGTGTTGCTTTTAGAGGAAACCGCACCATTATTGGTGATAAAGCTTTAGATTATTTAGAAAAGGATGCCGAAAACGTGTGTATGCTTTTTAAGCGTAAAATGGGAACTCAGGAAACTTACTTTATACCTTCCATTAATAAAGAAGTTAGTCCAATCGAGTTGTCTTCGTTATTATTAAAAGAACTTAGAAACTTTGTTTTGGATGATGTACAACTGCAATCTGCAGTAATCACAATTCCTGCTTCTTTTGATACAATACAATCTAATGCAACTAAAAAAGCTGGATATTTGGCTGGATTTAAAGAAGTTGTTTTATTGCAAGAACCTATTGCTGCGTGCTTAGCGTTTGCAAATCAATCCAATTTAGATATTCAAACGTCTAAAAATTGGATAGTTTATGATTTTGGAGGAGGTACGTTTGATGTGGCTTTAGTTGAAGTCAATGACAGAGAATTAAAGGTGATTGATAATGAAGGTGATAATTTTTTAGGTGGAGCAGATTTTGATAATCTTATTGTCGAAAAAATTATTATTCCTAAAATAGAAGCTAAAACAAATATTACAAATCTGTTTAAAGCAATTAAATCCAAGTCAAGTCAATACAAAGGGCTATATTTTGAATTACTTAAAAAAGCAGAAGAAGCTAAAAAAGAACTATCGGTTTATCCTGAAACAGAAATCGAATTAGATATAGATATAAATAATGATAATTTATTTGAACAAATAATTATTACAAGAGCAGAATTTGAAGCTGTTATCCTGCCAAAAATTGAGCAAACCATAGCGTTTATTAAAAAAGTGATTTCTCAAAATCAACTTTTAAATTCTCAAATAGATCGCCTAATTTTAATTGGTGGTAGTACTTATGTGCCATTAATAAAACAGCGTATAAAAGAAGAAACAGGGATACTTGTAGACTCAAGTATTGACCCAACATCCGCAGTGGTTGATGGTGCAGCTTATTTTGCTGGATCAAAACCAACGACTATAAAAGAGGATGACGCAGTTGTTAAAGAAGTTGAAGTTGATACAGTGGAGACTCAACTTTTTTATGAGCAAAATACTAGAGATTTAGAAGAGTTAATTACTTGTAAAGTGGCTAGTGATAATTTTAATTATAGAATTACAAGGGTTGATGGTGGTTATGATTCTGGTATCAAGACTATTGTAAATAATGGGTTTTCTGAGTTTGTCCCATTACTAAAAGGACAATTAAACCGGTTTAAAATCCAAGTGTTAGATCAGGATTTAAATGTTGTAAAAACTATTAGTACTGTGGCTATTAATCAAGGTAGTTACAATGTTTTAGGTCAACCGTTACCTATTGATATTTGTATGGAAATAGACGATATTGATGCGTCAACTACACGTTTGGAACAAATATTTAGAAAAGGAAGCATTTTACCTTTAAAGAAAAAAATATATAAAACAGCCTCTAAAACCATACTTAAAAATACTGATGCTAATTTAATAATCAATATTGTGGAAGGTCAATCCAATGGATTACCTAGTTCTGGATTAAGCATTGGTTATATTGAGTTTTCGGGTAAAGATTTGGAAGATGATTTAATTAAAGGTACAGATATAGAGATTGAATTGGAAGTAACCGAGTCTAGAGACTTAAAAATAAATGTTTATTTACAAGCTTGCGATCAAGAATTTAAAAATGTATTTAGCCAGTCAGAACGTGCGATAAGTATTAGTAAGATTAACATGGAAATAAATGCAGTATTGTCCGAGGTAGAACATTTGATAAGAGAGCAAGTCGAAGATGAAAATTTTGAATATTCTAATACTTTAGAACAAATACGAGTTGGTTTAATTGAAATACAGATTGAAACCACGTTGCTTGATGATAATGATGTGTCTGATCAAAAATATCAATTGGATGATAAAAAGCGAAAGTTAATTCAAGCGTTTGATACTTTAACAAGAAACAAAGTTATAGCTTTAGAAATAGAAGAGTATAAGTTGTCTAAAGAAGGTGTAGAGTGGGAAATTAATAAAGACGAAAACGAGAAATACAGATCCAAATATCTTAAAGTTATAGCCAATGAAAAGGAGGTTGTTAACTCTGGAGATAAATATTTACTTAGAGCCAAAATTAAAGAACTTGATGTTTTATATAATTCTATAATTCAATCTAGCGATGAAAACTTTATTGGTTATTATTTAGGATTAAAGTATAGCTCAGAATTTGAAAACAAGAAAAAAGCAGAGCAGTTAATTAAGGAAGGTGATCAAGTACTAGAGCGTAAGGATTACACTTCGTTAAAACACATAGTTTATGCACTGTATGCTTTACTTCCAGATAGAGAAAAGGATAAACAAAAACTATTTAAAGACGATAGCAAAACAGGGCTGCGTTAGTTGTGTTTTTTCTTGTACCAATTAGTGTAAATTTTATCAATATTAATACCATTTAAATTAATGTTCTTGCTGTCTATTACATCTAATTTACTGGTGTCTTTTATTTTAATATCAGAATTAATTATACTTTTTTCGTAAATACTTAACTTATAAGGAAGCACGTTAATTTCATGATTTAATTTTGGACCAATAGTTTTGACGACATAAAGTTTAGATAATTCAGCATCATTTTTAAAATGAGAAAAGTTATCGACTACAAATCCATTTCCTGTATAAAATAGTAATGAATCTTCAGGTTTTAAATTGATGTAAATTTTTTCGTCTTTTGGTATGTAAATCGATTGATCAATCCCTTTTTGAAGTTTAAATACTATTAAATCTTTACTACTGCTGTTTTTAACCAAGCTGTATTCGGAATTATTTGCCACACCATAAGCATAAGCTTCAATCTTATTAAAAGTTTTAGGATATGGATTCGTAAATTCATTTAATTTAGTAGGTGCACTATTGTCTATTTCTGGTTCTTTTCTATTAGTTTTTAATTTTAAAGAATAAATAAATCTAGTATGATCTTTTGCTTTTTGTTTACTATTAACATCAGGTAATGTTATCTTCTCACTACTAATTATAGGTTTATTGTTTAATGTTGTTTCAACTACATCCTCAGTTGTTAAGGTTTCTTGTAGTGGTAAGTCTATTTTTTTTTGATAGTCTTGACGCTGTTTAATTTTTCTAACAGCTTCAAATAATTCTTGATTATCAATATTAATGCGTGAATCATTTCGATTAGAGCTATTAATTCCTAATGAGGCAAGTCTAATAATAATAAGTATAAAGACTACAATGCTCCAAATTCCGACTGTTGTTCCAGATTTGGATTTACCAGTAGTCTTATAAGCATATGGTTTTGCAATTTCTGCATTAGAAGTTAATATATCCTTTAGCATATAACTTGTCACCTCTAATGCTCCAAAAGCAACCATCGTTTTAGCAGCAAAATTAAAGTCAGAATCATTTACATTTTTTCGTTTAGAATTGTAGGTGTCTATGATCACTGAATTTAAGTCATTAACCTCCTCTGTAAACGAATTTGGATATTGACTCAAGCAATTTATAAAGTTTCTATTTGTAATATAACCTACAGGTGCATGAGATAGTTCTAATCGGTTATTTTGAATATAAACTGTAGCAAAATTTAGTTTAGCACTAAAAAAGTTTATAATAATTTGTTCAATCTCTTCAGTAAATAATTTATAGTTTTTTATAACATTAAATAGTAATATGTATTTGCCTTTATTTAGTGTTTCGGTTAAAAACGGTTTAAGATGCGCTCTAAAATATGGCGCTAAAAAATGTTTTAATTCATAAAGGTCTTCGATGTTATCCTCATAAAGGTTAATAGAGCTTTGTGGAATGTTACTATAGTTTCCGCTAATTATTTGTTTTAACCAGTCATGTTGTTCAATAAAAACATGATGTTCTCTTATCGTTTCATCTTTAAGCTGATCAATTAATAGGGCTAATTCTCCAAGGTTACTTGTATTATTTAGTACAGCATTAGCTTTTAATTGCTTTTGTAGTCTAATTATTTTAGCGTTATCTAAGGTAATAATAGCGTTAATATCTATACCTAATTGATCAATTATAGAGATGTATTTCAAATTTGGAGTGTATTTGTTACCAAAAATATTAAAATTTTTATAAAAAGTTATTTTGTTAGGGACTATATATTAATGAGTTAATTTTTAAATTTAAAAAATGTTGTTTTTTTTTGAATAAAAGGTTTTGAGATGTCAAAAACTAATGTATATTTGCACACCTAATAAATAGGGCGACTAGCTCAGTTGGTTCAGAGCACTTGGTTTACACCCAAGGGGTCAGGGGTTCGAATCCCTTGTCGCCCACAAAAAAATCCAGAACTTAGTTTTGGATTTTTTTATGTTATTATTTGATATGGAATTTTGTTTTTAATCAAAATCTAACATATATTTGCAAACCTATTATTAGGGCGACTAGCTCAGTTGGTTCAGAGCACTTGGTTTACACCCAAGGGGTCAGGGGTTCGAATCCCTTGTCGCCCACAAAAAAATCCGAAACATTTGTTTCGGATTTTTTTATTTATAATAATTCTAATACGCGTTCCAAAGCCATTCCTCTAGAGCCTTTTATTAATAACGCACTGTCTTTAATTGTTTTGTAATTGTTTTTAAAATCTTCAAAGGATTTATATTGTTCTAAATTGGTATGGTGTGATTTAGTTTTGTAAAAATTTTCACCAATTAAAATTACTTTATTAATATCTAAATCAGCTAATAGGTTTACTATATTTTGATGTTCTGCACCAGCAGAAATCCCTAATTCAAACATGTCTCCTAATATTGCTATTTTGTTTTTAGCACTATGGATGCTAAAGTTATTTAATGCCACGTCCATACTAGATGGATTAGCATTATAGGCATCTAGAATAATGGTGTTACTATCTTTGTCAATTATTTGAGACCTATTATTTGTTGGTACATAGTTTTTAATTGCATTTTGTATTTGATGTATTGTCAATTTAAAATGTCTACCAATTGTACAAGCTGCACATAAATTGGTGTAATTGTATGTGCCTATTAAATTAGAGTTGATAACCTTGTCTTCTGTTTTAAACGAAACAAATGGATTGGTGTCTAATAAGGTGTAATTGTAATTGTTTGTTATACTATCGTTGAAACCTATCTTATTATTATAAGTACTCAGTTTATCTTTTTGAATAGGATCCTCAGCGTTAAAAAATACTTGTTTATTATTGCTTATCAAGTACTCATACATTTCACTTTTACCTTCAATAACGCCTTCAATTCCTCCAAAACCTTCTAAGTGGGCTTTACCAAAATTAGTAATGTATCCATAATCAGGTTTAGCTATGTTACATAAAAAAGCAATTTCTTTTTTATGATTTGCTCCCATTTCAACAATACCAATTTCAGTATCTTTATCCATAGATAGTAATGTTAAAGGTACACCAATGTGATTATTCAAGTTACCTATGGTTGCTGTAGTATTATATTTTTGAGATATTACAGCATTAATAAGCTCTTTGGTTGTTGTTTTTCCATTACTTCCAGTTAAGGCAATGATTTTTAAACCTAGGTAGTCCCTATGATATGTGGCTAACTCTTGCAGTGTCTTTAGACTATTTTTTACTAAAATAGTATTATCTGTAGTCTTATACTTAGCGTCGTCTATAATAGCGTATTTGGCGCCTTTATTTAAAGCTTCGGTTGCAAAGGTATTACCATTAAAATTTTCTCCGCTTAAAGCGAAAAACATACAATTATCTTTTACTTTTCTAGTATCTGTACTTATGGATGTGCAGGATAAAAAAAGTTGGTGTAATGCGTCTATTTTCATGAAATAAAAGTATAAAAAAAGTCCTAACAAATGTTAGGACTTTTTAATATATTAAAAATAATATTTTTAGTTTTTAGACTTACGTGTTCCTTTAGATTTTGAACCAACTCTAGACATTGCACATCTAAACCCAATATAGTCTGTAGCCATATTTTGTGGGTAATAACGTCTTTGTGCAGGATCTAACCAGTACTCTCTATCTTTCCAAGATCCTCCTTTGTAAACTCTTACCTCATCGTTTATTAAAGAGGTACGTTTGTTGGATTTGTCATACTCTCTAATCATATTTCCTGAAGAATCCATTTCTATGTTATGCTTAGGTGCATTGTACATTTTACGTGTAGAAGCATCTTCGTTAGCTTCTCCTTCGTCATCTCCAAATCTATCAGCGTAGTATCTTGAAGATTGTGAGTCACCATCTCTAAAGTTACGGTTGTCACTTCTATCAAAGTTTGTTCTTAAGTAAGTTTCTTCTTCGTCTATTGGTTGTGTAGCAATTTCTCCTGGTAAATCTCTAGGTACTACTTTTCCGTTTGGAAGAGTATCAAAAACAATTTCGTCTGTAGTTACAATTTTAACTGTACCATCATCGTTGATTGCATTTTTAGTATAAACGTTACCTCTATAGTAGTTAAAATCGTTAAACTCATCATCTACTATTGGTCTGTAAACATCGGCAACCCATTCTGCAACATTTCCTGCCATATCATATAAACCGTAATCATTAGGAGCGTAAGATTTAACTTGAGCAGTAATATCTGCACCATCGTCAGACCATCCTGCAATTCCACCATAATCACCTTTACCTTGTTTAAAGTTAGCTAATTGGTCTCCTTTTATTTTACGACTTCCAGAACGTGTGTACTGTCCATCCCATGGATATTTTTTACGACCTCTGTAGACGTTGTAGCTTCTTATTTCTGATAATCCTAAAGCAGCATATTCCCATTCAGTTTCAGTAGGTAGTCTGTATTTAGGAGATATAATACCTGTTTCTCTTGATGCAAAAACATTAATTTCGTCACCTGCAGCATTAGTTTGAGGTCTAAGTTTTCCTCCTTTTATAATGTCTTCATTACCACCAAACGTTTGTGTTGGAGCATTGATGTAAGTATCTGTACTAAAATTAGCATCTGCAGTAGCTTCTAATTGGCTTCCTTGCTTTAAGTAACCATCTTGTTGTAAGTAAAGCTCATTTACACGATCAGTTCTCCAGTTAGCAAACTCAACAGCTTGAATCCAACTTACTCCAACCACAGGATATTCTCCGTAGCCTGGATGACGTAAGTAGTTTTCTGTCATAACTTCGTTGTAACCTAAACGGTTTCTCCAAACTAACGTGTCAGGTAAAACACCATTGTAGATAGCTCTGAAATTTTCTTCTTCAGGTGGATATGTTCTTTTAATCCAATCTAAATATTCTAAATACATTTTATTAGTTACTTCAGTTTCGTCCATATAAAAAGACTGAACGTGTTGTTGATTAGGAGTATTATTCCAATCATGCATAACGTCGTCTTGGACTCTACCCATTGTAAAAGTTCCACCTTCTACAAAAACTAATCCTGGAGCAGTTTCTTGTTCTTTAAATTTGGTATTGTATTGAAAACCACCATCTTTAGAGTTAATCTGCCATCCAGTAGCTCTTGAGGTATTACTACCGCTACCAGATCTTTTACAACCAACCAAGGTCAAAGAAATCGCTAAAACGAATAACAACCTTGATACAATTACTTTTTTCATATTCATGCGTTTATGTAAGCTAATAATGTTTTTTTGGAGTCGCAATATAATAATTAAACCCAACAAAACAACATAAAATGTTATTTTTGAGTAAAATTTAAATGCATTTCATCCTATTTTTTTACGTTACATCGATATTAAATTTGCTTTTAATCGATGTTTTGGAACTGTATAACGCAGGTTATTAAAAATTATTATCGTAATTTTGACTTGTTTTTATGAAATTATTAAGATTTAAGTAATATCATTTAAAATAAGACGTTATTAATGCAATGAAAAAGATTTTATTAGTACTACTAGTACTCTACCTAACGCCAATATTTTCACAAGAAAAAAAGTTTAATTTAGCATGGGATAATACCCAAACTTATGCTACAGATAGTTATTCTTTAAATATACCTACGTTTTCACCTTCTAAAAACTTCTCTTTTGATTTGTCAGAAGGTTTGCAGTTTGTGGAGCAATGGATTGTAAATGGTTTTGTTGCCGAAAACTCTATTGAAGTAACCAACGTTAATTATCTTCCTATTGCTAGAGAAGATTTAAAGGATGTTAACCTATCGACAATACCAACAACATTACAATTTTCTTTAAAAAATGGAGCTGCTAGAACCACTAATTATGCTGTTTTTACTTTAAGTCCTATTGTAAAAGAAGGTAATAATTATAAGAAGGTAACTAGCTTTACTATTAAGTATAATAACTCTGCAACTAATAATAGTAGCAGATTAAATAATTCTCAAGTTATCACAAATTCTGTTTTGAATAGTGGTGAATGGTATAAGTTTGAAATACCTAAAACTGGTGTTTTTAAGCTTTCAAAGTCGTTTTTAAATCAAATGGGAATTAACGTTTCTAGTTTTGATCCAAGAAATTTAAAAATCTATGGAAATGGAGGTATGATGATGCCTTTTGCAAATAGTGCTAATTTTCCTTTTGATCCCACTGAAAATGCTATTAAAGTGGTAGGTGAGGAAGATGGTGTTTTTAATGATAACGATTATGTGTTGTTTTATGCTGTCGGACCTTCTGCAAATGTGTCGGATAGTAATATTAATACCAATATTAATCCGTACACCAATAAAGCGGTTTACTATCTTAATATTAGTTCTGGACAAGGTAAAAGGATCCAAAATTTTAGTCAGGCAACAGGTGCTCCGGATTTGGTGGTTAATACCTTTCAAGATTATAAGTTTCATGAAATAGATGAAACGAATATAATTTTTGTTGGAAGACGATGGTTTGGTGAGCGTTTTGGAGTAGAAAACTCGCAATCCTTTAATTTTGATTTTCCTAATTTAGTAACCTCTGTTCCTGTGAGTTTAAAAGTGGTTACAGTGTCTACTTCATCTAGTGCTAGTGGTTTTGCTTTGAGTGTAAATAGTAATGCTGTTGGTAATATATCCATGAATGCAACTAGTCCAATAGATGGTGTTTATGTAACAGGAGGATCTTATCAAGGGACAACATCTGTGGCTAGCAATAGTGTAAACGTTACTTTGGATTTTAATAATCAAGGAAACCCGAGTGCGACCTCTTATTTAGATTATGTTGCTGTAGAAGCCACAAGAGCTTTAACTTTTAGCGGAAAACAATTTGTATTTAAAAATAATCAAACAGCGTCAACTGCAGGTGTAGCCAATTATGTGGTTTCTAATGCAGCTCAGGTACAAGAGGTTTGGGATGTAACTAATTTATATGATGTTTCTTCAATAAGTAATTCTGCAGCAGCAGGTACAATTAGTTTTAATGCACCAATGGGTAGTTTAAAAAAGTTTGTGACTGTTAGTTCTCAGGATTATTTTGAACCAAATTTGGCAAGTAACAGTAGAGTAAATAATCAAAATTTAAAAGGAACTATATTTTTAAATAACCAAGGTAGCTTTCAGGATGTTGACTATTTAATGCTGACCACCAGTTCTCATTTGTCTCAAGCACAACGACTGGCGCAAATTAATAGAGATAAAAATAATCTTAATGTAAAGGTTGTAACATTAGATCAAATTTATAATGAGTTTTCAAACGGAAATCCAGATATAGCAGGTATCAGGAATTTTGTAAAATATGTTTATGATAATGCTAGTACGCCAAATAATCGCGTAAAGTATTTATGCATTTTTGGAGATTCCTCATTTGACTATAAAGGTAGAATATCCGATAACACGTATAATTTTCCAACTTGGAATGCTTACAGCAGTTTTAACTTGTCAAATTCATTTATATCGGATGACTTTTATGCTTATTTAGATGCAAATGAAGGTAATATTGATGCCTACAATAATTCCCATAAATTAGATGTAGCAGTTGGTAGAATAGTGGCAGATACACCGCAAAGAGCTAAAGAAATGGTAGATAAAATTGAAGTCTATTATTCAAAAGGAGCCTTAGGTAGTTGGCGTAATAATTTTGTAGTAATATCTGATGATGTTGATGAGGCTTGGGAAGCAACATTACAAGAAACAACAGACGAGATTGCAGATGAAGTTGCACAATTTAAACCTTTTATAAATGTAACTAAAATACACACGGACTCCTACCAACAAGAAGCATCTGCTGGAGGAGATAGATATCCAGAAGTAACAGAAGCTATTACTAATGCTATCGAAAAAGGAGCCATCATGGTTAATTATTTTGGGCATGGAGGAGAAGACGGTTTGGCTTTTGAACGTATTTTTCAAAAAGATGATGCTGAAGCTTTAAATAACGATTGTAAGCTAAATCTATTTGTAACAGTAACTTGTGAGTTCACAAGGTTTGATAACCCTTTAAGGGTAACTGCTGGAGAGTTAATTTATTGGAATAAATCCGCTGGAGCAATTGCGTTAGTAACCACTACAAGACAGATTTTTGTAACGGTAGGAAAAGACTTTAATAAGATTTTAAAAGAGTATTTATTTTCATATAGTACATTAGATACATATAGTGATTACGAATATCCATCTGTTGCAGAAGCACTAAGATTAGCTAAAAATGACCCCAATTTTTCTAACTCTCAAAAAAACTTAGCATTTTGTATTGGTGATCCAGCGCTAAAATTAGCATTTCCAGATCCAAACATTAGACTTACTAAAATTAACGATGTGCCAATTACTCAGGATACAGATGTATTACAAGCATTAAGTTATGCTAAATTAGCAGGAGAAGTAACAGATGTAAATGGTAATGTGTTAACTAATTATAACGGTATCTTAACAACGACCATTTTTGATAAAGAAATTGAAAGAGAAACATTAGCGAATGATAATACTTACAATAGCACATCGCTAATTAAGCTAAATTATAAAACATTGGGATCTATTGTTTTTAGAGGTCAAGCCACTATTACTAATGGACAATTTGAATTTGATTTTATAGTTCCTAAAGATATTGGTATTCCTGTCGGAACCGGTAAAGTTAGTTTTTATGCAACCCAAGATAATACGTTAAACGATAAGTCAGGTGCTAGTATCGAAACCGTTAAAATCGGTGGTATTAATCCTGATGCTGCAGAGGATAATATTGGACCAGTTATTACGTTGTTTATGAATGATGAGGCTTTTGTTTCTGGAGGAATTACCAACGAGTCGCCAACACTTATAGCTAAATTTCAGGATGAAAACGGAATAAATACCGCAAGTGGAATTGGTCACGATATTGTGGCTTTATTGGATGGTGACGAGGTTAATCCATACGTTTTAAATGACTATTACTTAACAGATGTTGACGATTATACAAGAGGGTCTTTAGGGTTTCCTTTTAGGAATTTAGAGCCAGGTTTACATACATTATCCCTTAAAGCTTGGGACGTATATAATAATTCAGCTACAGCTGAAATTCAATTTGTAGTGTACAATGAAAACGAAAGTTTAGTTATTAATAACGTACTAAACTATCCAAATCCATTTGTTAATTACACCGAGTTTTGGTTTAGTCATAACAGCTCAGAGGTTTTAGATATCTCTGTACAAATATTTACTATATCTGGTAAATTAGTAAAAACGCTAAATGGTCAAACATCATTAGTAGGTGGTAAAACAGTAAAATCTACTTCTAGAGACATTATTTGGGATGGTCGTGACGATTTTGGAGACAAAATAGGAAAAGGAACCTATGTTTATAAACTAAAAGTCCATTCAAAAAGCACCAATAAATCAGTAGAAAAAATAGAGAAACTTGTAATCCTCTAATAAAAAATTATATTTGTTAACTAAAATTGATTCATGAAAAATAAAATTTTAATAGCGATAGCTTTCTTTTTATCTCTTAAGGGTATTTCGCAAACGACTATTACTAACCCAAACGATACTAGAGTAATTACTACAGGAGTACCGTTTTTATTAATAGCTCCAGATGCTAGAGCAGCAGCAATGGGTGACATGGGTGTTGCAACTTCTCCAGACGCATTCTCTCAGCAATGGAATTCTGCAAAATATGTGTTTTCAGAAACAAAATCTGGTGTTGCTATAAGTTACACACCTTATTTAAGTAAGTTAGTAAACGATATCTTTTTAGGTAACGTAACTTATTTTAATAGACTAAATGATAATAGTGCTTTTGCAGCTAGTTTTAAATATTTCTCTTTAGGTGATATCGAGTTTGTTCAGGACGAGTTTTCTGAAGCTTTGGTGCAAAGACCAAACGAGTTTACAGTAGATGTATCTTATGCCTTAAGATTAAGCGATCAATTCGGGATGTCTGTAGCTATGCGTTACTTGCAATCTGATTTGAAACTTAATATTGGAGATAATGATACTAAAGCAGCAAGTACTTTTGGTGTGGATATTTCAGGATATTATCAAAGTGAAGAGCAAGCCTATAACGATTTTAATGGTCGTTGGAGAGGTGGATTTGCCATCCAGAATTTAGGTCCAAAATTTAAGTATGATGAAGCTGGTCAAGATAATTTCCAACCAACTAATTTAAGATTAGGAGCAGGTTTTGATTTTATATTAGATCAATACAATACTGTTGGTGTAACTGCAGAGTTTTCTAAGTTATTAGTGCCAACACCTCCTCTTTTAGGTTTTGATGATACTAATGAAGATGGTGTTCAGAATGCGGATGAGCCTACTTATATAGTATCAGGTGAAGATCCAGATGTACCATTTTTATCTGGTGTATTTCAATCTTTTGGAGATGCTCCAGGAGGTTTTAAAGAAGAATTACAAGAATTTACCTACGCCTTAGGTGCAGAGTATACTTATCAAGATTCATTTGCATTTAGAGCAGGATATTTTAATGAGCACGAAACAAAAGGTGCACGTAAGTTTTTTGCATTAGGAGCAGGATTTAAATATAATGTTATAAATGTAGATTTATCATATTTATTCTCAGCCTCTCAAGTACAAAGCCCACTGGAAAGTACACTACGTTTTTCTTTAACCTTTAATTTAGGTGCAGGAACGTATGATGAGTATTAATCAGTAATAAATAAAACAACTTAAAAACTATTGTGAAAACAATAGTTTTTTTGTCTAAAATAGTTGCGTATATTTAAATTATGAAGGAAGTAAAAATTGAAACAACATTACAGGTATTTGATAATATTAGTGACGTCGCAGAAGATGTACAGTCATTAATGAGTAAAGCTTCAGAAGCTAGAAACAATGCCTATGCACCTTACTCAAAGTTTAGTGTAGGAGCAGCCTTATTACTAGATAACGGAGAAATTGTTACCGGAAGTAATCAAGAAAACGCCTCTTATCCATCAGGATTATGTGCAGAGCGTACAGCGATTTATTATGCTGGTGCAAAATACCCAAAAGCAAAATTTGTTAAAATGGCTATAATAGCTGGATCTCAAGTGCATCCAACGCTAACACCAATTCCACCATGTGGAGCTTGTAGACAGGCAATTGCAGAATACGAGGTAAAACAAGACATTCCAATCGAGCTGTTTTTTATGGGAGAAACAGGTAAAGTAGTACGCTCAAATTCATTAGCAAACCTACTTCCGCTTATTTTTGATAAATCAGCACTGTAACTATATCGTTTTCGTAACAAAAATAACTATTTTCAGTTTTTTCATTAATAACTAAAGTGTTACTTTTGTTATTCGTTAAAAAAATACAAACGTCACCAATGCAAAAAGTAACAAAAGAAACGTATATAAAATGGTATGAAGACATGCTGTTTTGGAGAAAGTTTGAAGACAAGCTTGCAGCAGTCTACATTCAACAAAAAGTTAGAGGTTTTCTACACTTGTATAATGGGCAAGAAGCTGTGTTAGCAGGAGCTTTACATGCAATGGATTTAACCAAAGATAAAATGATAACTGCTTACCGTAACCACGTACAGCCAATTGGTATGGGTGTGGATCCTAAGCGTGTTATGGCAGAATTATTTGGTAAAGCAACTGGAACCTCTCAAGGTTTAGGTGGTTCTATGCATATATTTTCTAAAGAACACCGTTTTTATGGAGGTCATGGTATTGTTGGAGGACAAATTCCTTTAGGAGCAGGTATTGCTTTTGGAGACAAATATCATGGTGTTGATGGTGTAACCATATGTTGTTTTGGTGATGGTGCAGCTAGACAAGGGTCTTTGCATGAGTCTTTTAACTTAGCAATGTTATGGAAGTTGCCAGTAGTTTTTGTATGTGAAAACAACGGTTACGCAATGGGTACATCTGTAGAGCGTACAGCTAACCATACAGATATCTGGAAATTAGGTTTAGGTTATGAAATGCCTTGTGGACCTGTTGACGGAATGAATCCAATCAAAGTGGCAGAAGCATTTGACGAAGCTATACAACGTGCACGTCGTGGTGATGGACCAACATTTTTAGAGGTTAAAACGTATCGTTATAGAGGTCACTCTATGTCTGATGCACAACACTACAGAACAAAAGACGAAGTAGAAGAATACAAAAAATTAGATCCTATAACTCAGGTTAAACAAATCATACTTGATAATGATTATGCTACAGAAGCAGATATCAAAGTAATTGATAAGCGTGTTAAACAACAGGTTGCTGAGTGTGAGAAATTTGCAGAAGAGTCTCCATATCCAGAAAAAAATGTGATGTACGACGCTGTTTATGATCAAGAAGATTATCCATTTATAGACCATAAAATAAAATAAGCTATGGCAGAAATTATAAACATGCCACGTTTAAGTGACACCATGGAAGAAGGGACTGTCGCTGCTTGGTTAAAAAAGGTAGGAGATAAAATAGAAGAAGGAGATATTTTAGCAGAAATCGAAACCGATAAGGCAACGATGGAGTTTGAGTCTTTTCATGAAGGTGTTTTATTACACATTGGTGTACAGGAAGGCGAAACAACTAAAGTTGATCAACTTTTAGCTATTATTGGTGAAGAAGGTGAAGATATCTCTGAGTTGCTAAACGGTAGTAATGAAACGTCTTCTCCAGAAACGACTGAAGACAAATCTGAAGAGAGTACAGAAGATACAGTAACTGAAGAAGATCAATCTAGCTCAGGTACACAAGATATTCCAGAAGGTGTAACAGTAGTTACAATGCCAAGGTTAAGTGATACCATGGAAGAAGGTACTGTAGCAACATGGTTAAAAAAAGTAGGTGATGTAGTAGAAGAAGGAGATATCCTTGCAGAAATTGAAACCGATAAAGCTACTATGGAGTTTGAATCGTTCCAGTCTGGTACATTATTATATATCGGATTAGAAGAAGGTGACTCGGCTAAAGTAGATGCATTATTAGCAATTATTGGACCTGAAGGGACTGATGTTTCTGGTATAGCTAAAAACTTTAAAGTATCAGGTAGTGATACTAAAACAGGAGATAAGCCAAAAGAAGCACCTAAAAAGGATGCACCTAAGCAAGAGGCTAAACAAGATAATAAACCAGAAGCAACTGCTCAAGCAGAAACATCTAACACGTCTACAGGTCGTATATTTGTATCGCCTTTAGCTAAAAAAATGGCTGAAGAAAAAGGGATTACTTTATCTCTTGTAAAAGGATCTGGAGAAAATGGACGTATTGTTAAACGCGATATCGAAAACTTTACACCAGCTGCAGCAGCACAATCATCTGCACCAGTTGCTAAATTTGTAGCATCAGGACAGGAAGATTTTGATGAGAAACCAAACTCTCAAATGCGTAAAGCAATTGCTAAAAACTTAGCTAAATCTAAGTTTTCTGCGCCACATTACTATTTAAATGTAGAGTTTGATATGGACAATGCTATGGCGTTTAGAACTCAGTATAATTCAATTCCAGACGTTAAAATTTCTTTTAATGATATGATTGTTAAAGCATGTGCTTTAGCATTACGTCAGCATCCACAAGTTAACTCACAATGGTTTGACGATAAAATGAGATTAAATAATCACGTTCATATTGGAGTAGCAGTAGCTGTTGAAGATGGATTGTTAGTACCAGTTGTTAAGTTTGCAAATGAGCAGTCTTTACCACAAATTGGAGCAGCAGTTAAAGACTATGCAGGTCGTGCTAGAAATAAAAAACTATCATTAGATGAGATGGAAGGTAGTACTTTTACTATTTCTAATTTAGGGATGTTTGGTATAGAGAGTTTTACGTCTATCATCAATCAACCTAACTCAGCAATACTTTCAGTAGGAGCAATAGTTCAAAAACCAGTAGTAAAAAATGGTCAAGTGGTACCAGGAAATACTATGAAGTTAACGTTGGCTTGTGATCACAGAACTGTAGATGGAGCAACAGGAGCACAATTCTTACAAACATTAAAAGGGTATATTGAAAATCCAGTGACGATGTTAGTATAAGGTTTTGCAATAGCTAAAATTTAAATTATATAAAATCCCATTTCAATATATTTGATTTGGGATTTTTTTATCTTTAAAGTCAAATCAAACTAAATATGAAAAAAATATTATTAGTATGCGCATTAGCTGTAATGGTTAATGCTTGTAAAACAAATGTTGATACGACCTCTTTAGATCCAAAAGATTATACTGTTACTACCCAAGAAATTGAAGATATTGTAACTTTTTTGGCATCTGACGATCTTAAAGGAAGAAATACAGGAACAGAAGGTATTGGTGAAGCAGCAAACTATGTTGAGTCTAAGTTTAATGCTTATGGTATTAAGCCATTTTTTGACACCTATCGTGACAATTTTAAAGTAGGTGATTTGGACGCTTACAATGTGGTTGGCTATTTAGAAGGTAATGATGCTACTTTAAAAAATGAATTTATTGTAATTGGTGCACATTATGATCATATAGGTCAAAGTAAAACGGTTGCAAATGATAGTATAGCTAATGGAGCTAATGATAATGCAGCTGGAACTAGTGGTGTTTTAGCCTTAGCAAAATATTTTGGTGCTAAAAAGACTAATAAAAGAAGCTTACTTTTTGTAACTTTTTCTGCGGAAGAAAAAGGCTTATTAGGTTCTGCGCATTTAGCAAAACGATTAAAACAAGAAAATTTTAATATGTACACAATGATTAATCTTGAAATGATTGGTGTGCCTTTTAAAGACAGAGATTACATTGCATTTGTTACAGGTTTTGATAAGTCTAATATAGCACAAAAAATTAATGAATATTCTGGTACTAAAGTAGTAGGTTATTCAGAGGTTGCTGCCAAGTATAATCTATTTAGACAGTCAGATAATTATGCTTTTTACAAAGAGTTCAACTTACCATGTCATACGATCTCTTCATGCGATTTATCTAATTACGACTATTATCACCACGTAGATGATGAAGCAGATAAGTTAGATTACAATCATATGGTACAATTAATTAATAGTATCATTCCAGGTATTGAAAAAATGAGTAATACACCAACAAAAGAAATTACATTAAATGAAAATTAAAAATATAATTATAACAGGAACTAGTCGTGGTATTGGGTTTGAATTAGTGCATATTTTTGCTAATCAAGGCCATAACGTTTTAGCATTGTCAAGAAATGCACAACCTGTAAATAACCTTCATTTTGATAATATAACCTCCTTTTCGTTTGATTTAGGTAATACTGAAGATTATAAAAAAGTGAATGCTTTTATTAATGATAATTGGAAACAAGTAGATATTTTAATCAATAATGCAGGAGCTGTTTTAAATAAACCTTTTGCAGAAACAAGTATGCATGAATTTGAAAACATTTATAAAACAAACGTGTTTGGTGTTGCCGAAATGACAAGGACTGTTTTACCTTATATGAATAAAGATAGTCATGTTATTACAGTTAGCTCAATGGGAGGCGTACAGGGTAGTATGAAGTTTGCAGGACTGTCTGCATATAGCTCAAGTAAAGGAGCTGTTATTACGCTTACTGAGCTTTTAGCTGAAGAGTATAAAGAAACTGGACCTTCATTTAACGTGTTAGCGTTAGGGGCTGTGCAGACTGAAATGTTAGAAGAAGCATTTCCAGGTTATCAAGCACCAACTACAGCTAAGCAAATAGCAGATTATATGGCTAATTTTGCATTGACTGGACATAAATTATACAACGGTAAACTGTTACAGGTTTCTAACTCCACACCATAAAAAACTACACCAAATAAAAATGGCTAACTTAATTAAAAGTCAGCCATTTTTTTAAATATAATACTTGTATTACACACGTTCTAATGCAGCGTAGGCTTCAGCACTTGAAAACTTATCTTCAGAAAAGACATTGTATTCTAAAACCTTAATGACTTGCATTAATTGATTAAAATCTTTCTTTTTATAGACGTCTTTTAAGCTGTCATGAACTTTAAAAAACATTTCTGATTTTTGGTTCTCAGCATTGGTTCCGTAAAAAAATAAGATTTCGTTTTTTTTAGGTTTAAAAAAATTATAATCATCCACAATACTAGCGGTTTCATTATAATATATTTTTATATAGACTTTTTCAGTGTCAATAACTTGGTCTAGATTTAAATCTTTTGGTTGTAATCTATATCTAGTGACTTGCAGATAGTCGGTAGAATTTGCTGTTTCAACGTTATTTTGTTGAGCTTGTAATGTACTTAGTGAAAGCACAAACAAGAGAATAAGGGAAAATCTCATAGTTGCTATTAATCAGTTAGGTGTAAAGGGAATGCTATTAATATACTACTAAGAAAAGATATTTTTAATTATTAAACAAATTTTTCTATTGTTTAATCGTATATTTTTAACATTTAATCTAAATTATTAATAGTCTTTAGTTGGTTTATGTTGGATATCGATGTTTTTACCCTTTTATTGAATCCTTATTATTAGGGATTAATTATTAAGCGCATCGCTATAAAAACTAATTATTAAGTGATTATAATTTTAATGTAGTTTCAATATTGGTCTTATATATTTTAGTATAACGTTCTCCAAATGTATCAATTACAATAGCAGCAGCTAGATGGATCATTAAAGCTGTAAATATGCCAAAATAGATGGGTTTAATGTTAATCTTAGATAACACAATAGCTAAGGTTATAAACGTTATGGCATAAATTAATTTAAGGATAAAAAAGGCTTTCAGGTTTTTAACCACAACTATTTTGTCAGTCTTTAAATAGTTGTCTTTATTACTTTCAAATTGTTCTATTTTTTTATTTACGTTATTTTGATTGTTTACTAAAAAGTAACCAGTTATAAATAATCCAGCTTCTATTAATCCAATGATTAACATGGTAATCGCAAAGACTTTAAATTGTGGTTTGTTAACGTAAAAAATTATACCAGTAGTAATAGATAATAAGCCTATAATTCCTGCGCTTAAGCCAAGTAAACGCTCACTTTGTAAATACTGTTGTACAAATTCCATAAGGTGATTTTTAAGATTTCAATTTACTTATTTTTTAAATGCTTTTCTTTTTAAATTAATTTACTTTTGTGAAAAATTTTAATATGCATCAAACAACAAATACAATATTAATGATTCGTCCTGTAAATTTTAGGATGAATGAGCAAACAGCAGTAAATAACTATTTTCAAGAGGATTTAGATCTTAAAAATGTCGAAATAAATAAAAAAGCTCAAGACGAGTTTGATGCTTATGTAGACAAACTTAGAGCTGTAGGTGTAAATGTAATTGTGATAGATGATAAGGCGTCTTTAGATACTCCAGACTCTATTTTTCCAAATAATTGGGTAAGTTTTCATGAAAATGGTGACATCGCTATGTATCCTATGTTTGCTGAAAACAGAAGAAGAGAAAGACGCGAAGATGTGTTTTTAAGATTAGAACAAGAAGGTTTTAAAATTAATAATATTATAGATTACACATCTGCAGAGGACGAAGGGCTATTTTTAGAAGGTACCGGAAGTTTATTGTTAGATCGTGTAAACGAGATTGCTTATTGTGCATTATCACCAAGAGCTGATGAGGATTTATTTATTGAGTTTTGCGAAGATTTTGAATACACACCAGTCGTTTTTACTGCAAATCAAACGGTTGATGGTAAGCGCTTACCAATTTATCATACTAACGTAATGATGTGTTTAGCCGAGACTTTTGCTGTCATATGTTTAGATACTATTGATGATAAAAAAGAACGCAAAAATGTGGTGAGTAACTTAGAGAAAAACAACAAAAAAGTTATTAAAATTACTGAAGCACAAATGCACCAATTTGCTGGTAACATGTTGCAAGTTAAAGGTAAGGATGATAAACTTTATTTAGTCATGAGTCAAGCTGCTCATGACAGTTTAACGCCAACTCAAATACAATTAATTGAAGCACACTGTCCAATATTATCAAGTAGTTTAGAAACTATTGAGACTTGTGGAGGTGGTAGCGCTCGCTGTATGATGGCTGAGGTGTTTCTACCAAAGGTGTAGTTTCAGTATCACTTAAATTATCAATTCTACTTTTAGGGAGTTCTATATAAAAAGTGCTCCCTATATTTAGTTCGCTTTCCACCCAAATTTTTCCATTGTTTAAGTCTACTAACTCTCGGCATATAGTTAGTCCTAATCCAGTACCTTTTTCTTTATTGGTACCTCTAGTGGTAAAAGTATTGTTGCCAAAAAGTTTGCTTTGGTTTTCTTTAGTAATACCAACACCTGTATCTTCAATGCTAATAATAGACTTACCATTACTAATCTGATTGGTAATAGTAATAAGGTCGCCTCTGTTGCAAAACTTAACAGCATTAGCTAATAGGTTTTGTATTACAATTTCTATCATGCTTCGATCTGCATAAACAAAATCGCGTAACGTTTTATCAATTAGTTTGACACCTTTAGCATCAAATTTTTGATCCATAAGTTTTACCTTCTCTGCAAATACTTCTTGAATATCAAATAAGGTTGGTTTTGGCTCTAAAGACTGCATTTGAGACTTTGACCAGTTTAATAGATTAAATAGTAGTAGTGATGCGTTATTAGCATTTTCGCTTAGTTCTGGTAATAAACTATGAAATTCGTCTTGCGTAAGCTGTCCTTCTTTTAATAAATCAATAAACCCTTTAGTAGAGGTTAACGAGTCTTTTAAATCATGAGAGACTATGGAAAACAATTTGTCTTTAACCTTATTAATGTTTTCTAGATGCTTACTTTGCTCTAAAATAGCTTCGTTTTGCAACTCTATTTTTTTATTCTTAGCCTCTAGTTCTCTGGTATATTTTAATCTATTATTTCGTTTTAAATAAAACAGTACAAAAAAGGTTAAGACCACAGCAAAAGCAGCTAGTAGTGCGTAAAAGATTAGTTTAAATTTGTCATATTTTTTCTTGCTAACAACCGTATCATTGGTGGTAACAGGTAAAATAATATTATCCACTTCAGCAGTAGTGTCATCTATGGTGTCAATTTTTATAATTGCCGATTTTTTATTGTTTTCAGCATCTATTTTTTCCTTTAAACTATAATACTGGCTTTGCCACACATAAGCATTATCAAAGTCGCCTTTAATACTGTCTAACGTGTTCATTAATCTGTAATTTTTAAGTAATTGCTCATCATTGTTTAATAAGCGACTTAAATTGGAAGCCTCCAATAATTGTTCCTGTGCAGTATTTAAACGGTTTTGTTTTAGGTATAATTCGCCTAAACTATTTAAAGCAATCAACACACCTTCTTGGTTTTCAAAACGTCTGTTCAGGTTAATGGATTCTAATAAATATCTTGCAGACGTTTTATAATCCTTATCCATTAAATATGCATTACCTAAATAAGGTAAAATGTTTGCTCTAGTGGTTTCGTCATTATTGCCAGCATAACCCAAAGCGCTTTCGTAATAACTAATGGCTTGGTTATAATTTTTATTAGAAGTATAAATATCTCCTAGTTTTTTATTGGTAGCAATAAGTCCTTTAATATTATTAATTTTATTATCGACCTCTATCTTTTTTATGTTGTAGGTAATTGCTTTGTCTAAAACATTGGCGTTTTGGTAGGCATTAGCAAGACTTTCATAATTGGTAGATAAATCAATAAAAAGCGATCGTTTTTCTAACTCTTGTATAGCAGACAACGCATAGTTTAAACCAACTTTGTAATTACCATTTTCAATTTCTATAAAGCCAAGATCACTATTTATTTTAGCAACAGTAATGGTGTCTTTAATAGTGGTAAATAACGTTTTAGCGTTTTTAAATTCGCCAACAGCCATTTGGTATTGTCCTTCTTTATGATGGATTTTAGCTTTGTAGTATGTAATTTCAGCCAGTCCTTTTTTATAGTCTAAGTCTTTAGCTAGTTTTTCACTTTGCTTAATAAACTTTAATGCTTTGCTGTAATCTTCGGTTTTAAAAAGTAATTTAATAATGCTAACCGACGTATCAACTTTAGAGATATCAGGATCCTGATAAGCTAATTGAATAGTCAAGCTTTCCAGCTCTTCTTCTTGCGAAAAGCCAAAAGCTAAATTTAGTAGGCATAAAAGGACAATCAGTCGCTTCATTTAAATATACAGCATTACAACAAATGTAAGATAAATTGCACATAAAAGCAATCTAACCGTAATTAGGGTAATGACTTAATAGTTAGTTTGATTACAGAAGAAACTGGAGGGATTTTTCTTCGAGGGTTAAAAATGATTATTAAAATGCTGATATCATAATTTTTAAGTGGTAATGCCAAAAAATTAGACTAACGGTATTTTTATTATTTTTAGACTTACTTAGCATATATAATAACAATTATGTTAAAGTTGTATTTTACTTTTTTTAATCCAATACGCCAAGCTAATAAGGATAACAAAAAGCCTTAGTTTATGCTCAATAAATGCTATATTTGCCCTTTCAAAAAATATAATCAATGAGCCTTCAAAACATCTTAGAGCAACACGTTAAACAAGCCTTTAAATCCGTTTATAGCGCAGATTTAGAAACTGTAGAATTCCAAGCAACACGTAAAGAATTTGCTGGAGATATTACAGTAGTTGTGTTTCCAATGTTAAGGGTTGTAAAAGGTAATCCTGTGCAAATAGGTGAGGCTATTGGTAATTATTTGGTGGATAATGTCGCAGAAGTGGAAGGGTTTAACGTAGTTAAAGGCTTTTTAAATCTAGAGATTCAGGCATCGTATTTTGTAAATTATTTTAATTCTATTAAGGATCAAGACACGTTTGGTTTTGTTAACGCTTCCGCGGAAAATAAAGCCGTAATGGTAGAGTATTCTTCGCCAAATACAAACAAACCATTACACCTTGGTCACATCCGAAACAACTTATTAGGATATAGCGTAGCCGAAATATTAAAGGCGTCTGGTAAAAAAGTATACAAAACACAAATTATAAACGACAGAGGAATACATATTTGTAAAAGTATGTTAGCTTGGCAACGTTTTGGTCATGGTGAAACACCAGAATCTACTGGTTTAAAAGGCGATAAGTTAGTAGGTAACTACTACGTTAAGTTTGACCAAGAATATAAAAAAGAAATTGCAGCGTTAGTAGCTGAAGGTAAAACCGAAGACGACGCCAAAAAAGAAGCACCAATTTTAGTAGCAGCGCAACAAATGCTACAACAATGGGAAGCAGGAGATAAGGATGTTGTTGCTTTATGGCAAACCATGAACGGTTGGGTTTATAAAGGTTTTGACCAAACGTATAAAAACCTAGGTGTAGATTTTGATAATTTATATTATGAAAGTCAAACCTACCTTTTAGGAAAAGAGTTTGTTGCCGAAGGTTTAAAATCTGGGGTATTCTTTAAAAAAGAAGACGGATCGGTTTGGTGCGATTTAACAGCAGATGGATTAGACGAAAAAATTGTATTACGTTCTGATGGAACAGCTGTTTACATGACCCAAGATATTGGGACAGCTATCCAACGTGTTAAAGATTATCCAGATGTTGGTGGTATGGTGTATACTGTTGGTAATGAGCAAGAATACCACTTTCAAGTCCTATTTTTAATTATTAAAAAACTAGGCTTTGATTGGGCTAAAAACCTGTTTCATTTAAGTTACGGAATGGTAGATTTACCTTCTGGAAAAATGAAAAGTAGAGAAGGTACAGTTGTAGATGCTGACGATTTAATTGTCGAAATGGCTGACACAGCACAAACCATCTCTGAAGATTTAGGTAAGCTAGACGGTTATACAGATCAAGAAAAAGCAGACCTTTATAAAACCATTGGTTTAGGTGCTTTAAAATATTACATTTTAAAAGTAGATCCTAAAAAGCGTATTTTATTTGACCCAAAAGAGTCTATCGATTTTCAGGGTAATACAGGACCTTTTATACAATACACGTATGCCAGAATCCAATCTATACTACGTAAGGCTAATATCACAGAGACTATCACGCTAAGTGCAGACCAAGTGACTTTGGACGACAAGGAGCGCGAGTTAATCAAGCAATTACAATTGTTTCCAGAGGTAATACAGCAAGCAGCTACAAACCACAGTCCTGCGTTAATTGCTAATTATACTTACGACTTGGTAAAAACCTTTAATAGTTTTTATCAAAACGTATCTATACTTGGTGCAGATACACAAAACGAAATTGTATTTAGAGTACAGCTATCTAAAACCGTAGCTAATACTATAAAAAATGCATTTAGCTTATTAGGTGTTGCAGTGCCAGAGCGTATGTAAGCTTAATACTTTACTATATAAAAAAACGCTTTCAAGTAATTGAAAGCGTTTTTTGGTTTATGAGGTTTGGTAGTTGGTTTGCTAATTTTTTAATAAAAATGGAATAGATATAAGTAATGATTTTTGAAAGTAGAGAGAACAAGTAATTACGCAAAAGTTATGTTATCTATATTACTTATGCATTTATTTTTTCAATTATTCTCCTATGAAAAAGATTGTTTTTGGTTAATGTGGCAGGTGGCTTTCCTGTTTGATCACTCAGTACCAGATTTTTTATAATTATAATTGATCTTCTTATGATTTTATTAATTAATTCTTCATCAATTGGCTCACTTTCTTTGTTCGGATATTCTTTTTTAATAATTAAAGAACAAGCAGTTAGAATAAACATATCTCCAGTATTCATAAATAGGTAATCATTTATTTCACTTTCGTTAATATGCATATAGTTCAAAAACTCTTTTTTATCGTTATTTCTTCTGTATTGTCTGTAATTCGTTATTTTATTGGTCACTAATTTGTAAATTTCATATGAGTAACTGACTTTTTCGGAATTTAAATTTTTGAAAATTTTTTCTAAATTAGTTTTAATATTGAAAAGTTTAGCTTTATTTAATTTAGCAACATTCCCCAAGTTTTCATAGAAAGTTGCATAAACTTGAATGGCTAACTCAAGGTTAATAACTTTTGAATCTCCTTTCCCTAGTTTGGTTTCTCTATCTTTTTTACTTAAGGATGCTTTTAATAAGGATAATTGATTGGCTTGTCTTTCTAGAAAATAACCTTTAGAGGTTAATTCATCTTGTAGATTAAGAATTATTGGAAGATTTGAAATCAAATAGCTATCTTTTATTTCAGTTTGTGAATTTAGGTATATAGAAACATTTTGTCTAATAAGAGGATCTGTAATCTCAATTATTTTAACGAGTACTGTTCCTTCAAGTTTGTTATCATTTTGTCTTTTAGCTTCTAGAAGACTATTCATTGTTTGGCAACCATTAACAACTTTTGGATTTTCAATTTTAACTTTTTTTGAAGAGTCATTATTTCTAACTTTTGTTGAAAGCATAACAATTCCATTATTGTATAGATGAAAATTTTCAAAGTCATTTTTTGCAGAAGAAATAATACCTTTATTATAATTACTATTAACACCGTGAAATAGCCTTACATTTTCATCAAATATTACGTCATTGTGTATCTGACATATATCTGCAATTTCATCTAGTTTAGCATAGATTGAATAACATTGAGCAATGTCTGTTGACATAAAACCTGTTCCAGAAGCAATTTGATTTAATGTTATTTCAAAATCTTTAGTTTTTCTTTTTGAAACGTAGTTTCGGTTTGTTATTTTTTTACTGTCAAATATTTCAAATTCAATTTCATTTCCAGTACTTTGAATTAATTTGAATTCTCGGTCTAAAACTTCTTTGGCGTGATAGCCTAAACCTTTTGTAAAAGTCACAAAAATTAACTTATAATTGAATATTTCGGATTCTGTAATTTCAATAATTTTATTTGTGAGGTTAATATTGGTCCTATCAGGTATATTTCCACTAGAGCATATTTTATAACCGTTCAAAAAAGTTAATATTTCATTTTGCCCAACTTCATTGTCAATATTCGTTTCTTTAGTAGGAAATTTAAATTGATATAACTCAATAACGTCTTCATCATTGTTAATATTTATTGCATCAATTCCCCAATCATCAAAATCATCAGTAATTAATTCTCCAATTTTTTGCTCATCAATATTTAGGATATTTGAAAAAAACCAATGAGCGAATCCAATACTATCTCTGTCATAGGCATATTCCTCTTTTATTCTTGGAATTTCGTTCCATATTTTATTATAACTAGAATTAATAAGGCCTTTATAACCTCCTAATTCACTCAAATTAATTTCTTCTGTCATTTTTTTATTCTTTTTGTAGCTAAAAGTTCTCCAACAAAAAACAGTTCAATATTTTTCATTAAAGGCACACGAAGTTAGCTGAAATATTCAAGAAAATCTATACGTACAACTACGTATATTTAGTCGTTTAAAATCCAAGTTACCAAATCTTCCACATCTATGATAGACCAACTATGTGGATGTCTGTCTCCATTGGAGCGGTAACCTTTATTTTGGGTTGGTATGTATTGCACGTTTTTAAACTGTTGTGCTTGTAGTTGTTCGGCTAATTTTTTAATGTAATACGCATTCATTTGGTCATAATCTGCCTTTCGGTTGGTTTTCCACCATAGTGTATCAGGCTCTGTGTACAGTCGTATTTTTGTATCCTTTAAATGTTGTAGGTTTTTTGTGTAGTTACTACTGTACGTGTACACACTATTGTTTTGGTAGTTGTCCAGATTGGTTTCTGGTGGTCCAAAAGCTTCAGTTAATGTGTTTTGTATCCATGTGCTTTCTTCTACGGACACCTCAGAAAATTGACGTGCTAGATTTTTTTGGGACGCTTTGTACAAGGCTTCTAGGTCAATAGGTGAGTCCACAATAAAGACGCCTTTAGGATTAATGTTATACTGTTTTGAGGCTGTTATAAAATCGCTTAGCAGTAGACTTACAACGCCTCCACTGGAAAAACCACCAATATAAATGGCATCTGTTGGTAATTGGTTATCAGTAATAGCGTTTTGTAATAAAGTAGCTAGTTGTTGTTTGTCTTGTGTGTCTAACCATAGTTTTTGATTGTAGTTAGATAGTAGGACAGCAATATTGTTTTTTTTAGCGAGTTCCAGAATTTTAAATTCTTTTTTAATGTCGTCTGCTTGTTCCGGAAAACCGCCAAAAAGGATTAATACTGCTTTTGCTTTTTGGGTAGGTTTATATAATTGGTAATGGGTTGTTATAGTGTCTTGGTATTCGGAAGGTGTTTCGGTTGGTGACTGTGGTTGGTTGGTGTTGTTCTTGCAAGCGGTTATTGCTAACAATAGAAAAAGTATTATGATAGTTTTTTTCATCTTAAAATGGTGTTGCTTATCAATTGTGCATCTAAAAGGGTCTTTTAAAAACCTTTAATGTTAAGAAAGATAAGCTATTAAAAGCTGTAACGCAAACTAGCGTTTGGTGTTAATCCTAGGGATTTATTATCGATTTGGATGGTTTTGTTGGTGTCTTCTGGATCGACTTCAAAATAACGATTTATGGTATTATGGTGATTGGTTAGATTTATTACACCAGCTCTAAAACTAAGTTTTGAGTCCTTTGTAAAATTAAAGTCATAATTAATAGATGCGTCCAATCTAAAAAACGGATCCACATTTTGACTGTTTGGTTGGTCGTAGTTAACGTAGTAGTTATTATTGATTTGGACGGTTGGGCTACTGGCAAGTGGATTGGTATACGGCTGACCAGAATGCCAAACACTACCTACTGAAAGTTGTAAATTTTGTAATACAGTATAATTAAAACCTAATGACACCGAGTGTCTTATATCCACATTATTTGGGAATACAGATGGTGTAAAACTGTCAAATTGATAGTCGTTAATACTGTACGTATAACTTAACCATGTGCTAAAACGGTCTGCTGTTTTGTTAGCTAAAAACTCGACACCTTTAGAGGTGTAATTTCCAATAGCGTTTAAATATTGAAAGTTATTATAAAATCCTTGATTTCTGGCAGTAATACCATGGACTACTTTATAAAAGCTAGTCAAATCTAGATTAAAATTATGTTGTTTAAAGTCTAAACCAAAAGAGGCTTGTTTACTTTTTGAAATTGGTATGCTTTGGTTGTCTGCAAGTATCCAACGTCTGTTTTCTACACCTAAAAAATCATCCTGAAAATCTACAATTTGCGTGGCAGTTTGATTTTTAAATTCGCCTTCCAGTTTTATAGCAAATTGGTTAGATAGTTTTTGTCGTACATTTAATCTAGGTTCTATTAGTAATTGGTCAAATTTCTGGAAGTAATTGGCACGTGCACCTAATTTTACGTACGTGTTGTTTTTATGGTATTGTACTTCTGTAAAAAAAGCATGGTTTAATAAGACGTCTTTTTTTGTTTTAGAGTAGGATGGAACAGTGACTGTGGTTTGGTTTAATATACCAATCTCGTTAAACTGATAGCCATTAATAAAAGATAGATTAGTGTTAAAGTTGTATTCTGTTTTAAGTTGTAAGCTAGTTTCTGAGACCTCATTAGCTTGTGTTAAACGCTGATTGGTTTGCACGCGCAAATCCGAAGCATCTACATTGTATTGCGAGTAACTACCTGACACGTTAGTGCTAAATGCATCATTCCATTGTGCATTCCAGTTTCCACCATAACCTAAATTATCTTGAGTTAAATTGCTGGTTTTTGTAGAGGTCGTAGTGTTGCTATCTGTACTGCTTTCGGTATAATCTAAATTATTATTTATACCAATAATATTGGCTCTAAATTGGTGTTTATCGTTTAAATCAAAAAGGACTTTTGCGGTATAATCATAAAACACAAAATCGGATTGCGTTGTGCTATTGTTTACATTTGGATTGATGTTAATGTCGCTATCCTGAAAACTTCTTTCAAAATAATTATCATATGTTGGTGTGCTAAATGCATCTGTAATGGAGCGTCGTCCTGAGATATGTAGTGCTAATTTTTTGGATATCGGAATTTCTAAAAAAGCATCTGCACTAATTAAATTAATACCAGCGCCTCCAGAAAAAGTGTTTGTAATTTTATCCTTAGTAAACATGTTAATTGTACTAGATACACCATCACTATATTGGCTACTTGTTCCGTTTTTGGTAACCATAACTTTGTTGGTTAAATATGGATTATAAGCAGATATTAACCCAAAAAAATGTCCAGAATGGTACATTTTAATGCCATCCCAAAGTATTAGGTTTTGGTCATTGGTTCCGCCTCTAACATTTATATTAGCAACACTCTCGTTAACGCTTTCTACGCCAGGAAGTACTTGAATGGATTGTAAAATATCAGGTGCTATTAAACCTGGTAAAATTCCAAATTGTTCTGTGTTTAACACGATGTTTCCGTCTATTAATTTTTGTAATCCTGTGGTTAAATATTTGGTGATTAAAACCTCATTTAACATCTGGTTATCTACTAATAGCGTAATGGGTTTGCAGCCTTGTTGACTATCAAAAAAAGCTCTTGCAGTAATAATTTGGTCTTTAAATCCTAGATACGAAATGGTTATTGTCGCTTGCAGCGGAATGTCCTTTAAACTAAATTGACCATTATTATCACTAGTTGTGCCTAAGTAAGTATTGTTTACAGCAATTGAAGCACCTAAAAGACCTTGGTTTGTTTCTGCAGAAAGTACAGTACCGCAAATAGAAATAGTTTTTTCTAACACCGAAACTGTAATGTAACGGTTGTCTAGTGTTTTAAAATTTAAAAGTGTATTAGCATTTAGATAGTCTAATGTGCTTTTTAAGTCTAAAGTGTTAGCAGGTCGTGTAATATTAATATTAGTCACGTCCTTTACCGCATAACTAAATTTGACATTAAAAGTGGTTTCGATAGTTGTCAAATAATCAGCTAATGGTATCTGTTGGTTTTGACTAAAACCAGTAGATACCATTAATAGATATAAGCCAACAAGCCAATGTCTAACCTCCATAGTTATAAAATGTAACGGTTTGTCCTTCAATTTTAAAACTAATTTTTAAAGGTATGGTTATGGATTGTAAAGCAGTGTTTAAATTATTGTGTGTAAAAGTACCAGAAAACAGTTGGGTTGTATCTACAGCTGTTGCTTTTATAGTGATGTTATATTGGCGCTCTAGCTCTGCAATAACCTCTTGTAACGCTATGTTTGTAAAGCTGCTCTCTACTTGCATCCAATCTGGTTTTGTGGTCGTGTTGTTTGTTATAAGATCAATGGTTCCGTTAGTAACCTTAAACCCATTGCCTTTAGGTAGTTTTATGGTTTTATTATTGTGTGTTACGCTAACCAATCCTTCGTAGCAAATCACTTCAAAATAATTGTCACGTTCTTTTACGTTAAATTGCGTACCTAATACTTGTACTAGTCCAGCAGTAGTGTTAACTGTAAATTTTTGACCTTTTTCTACTTTAAAAAAGGCTTCACCATTTAATTTTAAGTCACGTTGCTTGTCCCACGTTTTTTTGTTGTAGGACAGTTTAGATTTTGCATTTAAAATCACTTGAGAGTTGTCAGGTAATGTAATCGTTTTGTTTTGCGCTATTTGTGTGCTAAACGATTCTGTATTATTAAAAAACAGAAAATAAGAACCTCCAAGCATAACAACTAATAGTGCTGCTATCTTTAAAAATGATTTATAGTTTAAAGCAATAACCTTAGGTTTTGTTTTTGTTAATTGTCTTTGTTTAAATTGTTGCAACGCTTGTTGGGCATCAACTTTAGGTGCTTCTAATTGTGAGCTGTAATGCTTTATTTTTTCTAAAGTCTTAAAGTCTTCAGATTTTTTTAAATCATCTAATTCTTGATTAGACAACTCGTTATTAAACCATTGTAATATGTTTTTTTCTTTTTTCATTGTAAACGTCCTTCAATATTAAGACAACTAATGTCTTGTTTACCCTACTTGATTAAATATTCTGTATATGTTGCTTCAAAGTTTTTAAAGCAATTGACATGCGTTTTTCGACTGCTTTTTGCGAGAGGTTTAATAAGGTAGCAATCTCACGATACTTTTTACCTTCAATTCTATTTAATAAAAACACTTCACGCTGTCCATCTGTTAATAATGCAATTGCATTTTGCAATTTTGTTTTAAACTCTTCTTCTTCTAATAAATATTCTGGACTTTGATTGTCCATATCTAAATAAGGTGCAGCTTTAGCATACTCCATAACCACTTTATTATGTTTTATGGTGTTTAAAAACATATTATTAATAGATGTAAATAAATACGTCTTGGCTTTATCAAAATTTATTTTAGCACAATTTTCCCAAATTTTTGAAAAGGCATCTTGTACTAAGTCTAGGCTTTTTGCAGAATCGCCACATTTATAAAATGCAAAATTACTCGCAGATTGCATATGCTTGACATAAAAATCACTAAAGTTTTTTTCCTCACAGAGGTTGTTTGTATTCTCACTCATAAACCAATTTTAGCTTTATTAAATAGGTTAGGCTAAATATAATGTTCGCGTAAAAGTAGGGTAAAAATATTTTGTGTTGTCTTATTGGCAGAACAATCTAAAATAGTAAACATGGACACCGAAAAACTAATAACCATCATTGAAACAATCTTAATAATCATCTTGTTAACAAGCTTTACCGCTTCAATTTATATAATTAATCACTTATTTGAAATTTTAAGGTAGGGTAAAATAAAATCCAGTTGTCTTACCTATAGAATGGCGAAAAAATAACTTTCAAAAAGAAAATAATTTCAAAAAAAAAATAAAAATTAACTTTACAAACATTTAAAATTATGAAAAACTTAAAATTTATTGCAGTCTTATTTCTAACATCATTAATGACGCTAACATCTTGTCAAGATGAAATTGACGAAGAAAGTGGAGACAGTCCAAACACTAATACTTCAAATTCTCAAACTGCTAGTAATTTAGAGCGTACCTCAATGTATGATGGATCGTTTGATGATTTTTTAGATGGTAACTCATGTTCATCAATACTTTTGCCAGTCACAGCAACGGTAAACGGAACAGAAGTTACTATTGTTAATCAGGCAGATTATCAACAAGTGATTGATATTTTGGCACAATTTAACACAGATGAAGATATAGTAGAACTGCAATTTCCAGTAACAATTAGACTAAGTAATTATACTGAAGTTGTTGTTGAAAACCAATCAATATATGAAGGTTTTATTGATGTATGTCAAACCTTAACAGCATCAGGAGAGGAAGCGGTTACTTGTGTAGATATTGATTTTCCAATAACCTTATTAACCTATAGTTTAAGTTTAGAACAAACTGGTAGTGTTGTATTAGAAACCGAACAGCAGTTATATGCGTATATAAGTGACTTTGGCGATGACCAATTATTTGCTATAAATTATCCAATTACAGCTAATGTTGATGCTAGTGGTAATCAAGTAGTAACATTTAATAGCGACGCAGAATTGCAAGCAGCAATTTCAGATTGTTTAAATGAGCAAGGAATTGAGGAACAAGCAGCGGAAGATGCTGATGCTTTAGAGACTATTTTGGTGGATGGATTGTTTCAGGTAGAGTCGGTTATTAACGCAGGCGTTGATACTGCATCAGATTTTGCTGAGTTTACCATAGATTTTGCTAACGATTTATCTGTAGTAGCAGAGAATACAGTTAATGTTGCTGTGCAAGATGTACAAGGGACTTATCAGGTAGCTTCTCAAACAGAAGTGTTTTTAGATTTAACCTTTACAGGGAATATCACATTTAATTTATTAAATCAAAATTGGGCTGTTACAAGTTTTAGCAACACGACCATATCATTACAAAGCACGACAAACGCAGCGTTAACATTAGTGTTAACACAAATATAAGTTACTACAGCGTAGTGATGTATACCTTCTGAAAAACAGCTATTTTAATACAATAGCTGTTTTGTATAATTGAAAAAAGATAAGAAAAATGAAGTATTTAATCATAGTATTAATGTTGGTATTAATGTCATGTAGTAGAAACGATTCGCAAAATGATCCACTAGACAACACACAAGCAAATAAGTTAAATGTTGGTGCATCTGCCAATGATTTATTATCTGATACTACGTTTTCTAGTCTTGTTGTTGAGGTAGTATATGTTGAAGGATTTGAGCCTTCTCAAACTGCAATATCTAATTTTGTTTCTTTTTTGGAGAACAGGACCTTTAAACCAGATGGAATTTCGGTACAAAAACGAGCAATCTCGTCTCCTGGTTTAACACCATATACAAATCAAGAGATAGTAGACATTGAAGATGCTAATAGATTATTGTTTAATAATAGTAATCAAATAGCAGTTTGGGCTTTTTTTGCGGATGGTGCTTCTGCTAACAATACAGATTCAGGAGTTGTTTTGGGCACTGCTTATAGAAATACATCGTTTGTGATTTATCAAGAAACAATTCAACAATTAACTTCTGGCACAATAACAAATACAACGCCTATATTAGAATCTACGGTCATAACTCATGAGTTTGGACACATTTTAGGATTAACCAACTTAGGTACGCCTTTACAAACTAATCATGAAGATTTAGAGCATCCAAAGCATTGTAATATTGAGTCTTGCTTAATGTATTGGAAAGCAGAAAATGGTAATGGAGCAATGTCTATGATTTCTGGAGGATCCATACCACAATTGGATGCGCAATGTATTGCGGACCTTCAGGCTAATGGAGGAAAATAATTTTTAAACAACTTAACACTTACTTAAATTATTAATTATGAAAAAACTATGTTTAACACTAGCACTAAGTTTTGGAGCGTTATTTTTAGTAAATGCACAAGACGATATAAAGTCTAAGTCAAATGGAGGAATTAAAGGCGGTTATAATCTAGCATCAGTACAATACGATGGTAATGAAGAAACTGGTCAAAGAAGCGGTTTTCATGTAGGATTATATGGCGAGTCTTATTTAAGCAATTTTGCAGCTATTCAAATTGAAGTGATGTACTCGCAGCAAGGTTATAAACTAGAAACTAATAGTGGGACGTTTACACAAAAACTGAATTATATTAATGTGCCATTATCTTTAAAACTATATCTTGTAAGTACCTTTTACTTGGAGGCTGGACCACAAATAGGTTATGCTATTTCACACAAAGAAACGTATGATGCTAACTTTGATTTATTTGATACATCGCAAGAGTTTGAGCCTAATAGCTTTGACTATGGTGTAAATTTTGGAGTAGGATTTAAATCCGACGCTAATGTTAGCTTAGGTGTGCGCTATCATTTAGGTCTTGGAGATATTTACGATGATGGATCACCAAAAAACAGAGTATGGCAGTTTTCGTTAGGCTTTGGTTTTTAGTGGTTTAGTGTTGTAGTATTTAACCGAAATTGGAATATTCAGTTTCGGTTTTTTTTAGACCGAATTCGTTTTGTTTAATAATTTTAACTAAACTTTAAACAAAAATAATAGTTTTATTTATTGTCTGGTTTTATCTTTGGGTAAACAAAAAAACAAAACTATGAAAACTAAAAATGTCTTAATGGCTTTTACAGTAGTAGGGCTAATTGGATTAAATGCTTGTAAAGAAGCACCACAAAATGTAGAAACTCAGTCAAAAGAAATGGCGCTTAACACAGCAGACAGTTCGCCAATAGTAGCGCAAACACAAGACAATGATAATATTGTTGGAGTAGCTGTTGGAAATGAAAATTTTACAACCCTTGTTGCAGCAGTAAAAGCAGCAGATTTAGTAGAAACGTTAAGTGGTAAAGGTCCATTTACAGTATTTGCACCTACAAATGACGCTTTTAACAAATTGCCAGAAGGCACAGTAGAAACATTATTGAAGCCTGAGAATAAAAAAATGTTAACTGCAGTTTTAACGTATCATGTTGTACCAGGAAAATTTAATGCTTCAGCAGTAGTTGAGGCTATTAAAGCAAACAACGGAAAATTTATTGTTGCTACAGTACAAGGTGGATCATTAACAGCGTCTTTAGAAGATGGAGATGTTGTATTAATGGATGAAAAAGGAAACACATCTAAAGTTATTATGGCAGATGTTGCAGCTTCAAATGGAGTAATTCACGCAATAGATGCAGTAGTGATGCCTAAGTAATTTTTTTTAGGTTGTTTAATGATGGGAAATCGCTTTCAAGAAATTGGAAGCGGTTTCTTTTTGTAACATAATTAAAAATTTAATGGTCTACAGGTAAAAGGCTATTGTGTTATTCAAACTTGATATAATCTATTACAATATTAAAATTTCCAGCTTTTTTGTCGCTAATAATTAATGCAATATTATAGACATCATCCAAAGCTTTTATTGGCATTGTATTTCCTATAACTTCACTTATTCGGTAATGTTTAAAATCTGATAGATTTACAGTAATGGTATTCCATTCTGTAGTTTTAGGTGTAAAGGTGTATTTATAATAAGGTATGTAGTATTGTTGACTATTTTTAAGAGATACTCCAAAGGTACGGTCTGTACTATTACTTTTAAATCGCATAGTCATCGTTTTGCAATCACTTAATGCACCTGCAGTAATTAACGTGCGGATACTTGCAAATCCACCATTGTTTTCTAGACTAACTTCGCCATTAAATACAATGCTGTCTTCTAATATAGTTGTTTTGGACGTGGATAATCCACCCATGACACCATCGTTAACTATACGCCAATCATCACCTGCTTTTTCTATTCCAAAATCTATTGTTAATCCTAGGGTTGTACTCATAAATAAGGTTACTATAAAAAATAATTGTTTCATATTTAAAGATACAAAAACAAAGTAGTGTTAACTTTTTATAGACTGTTAATTTGTGATATTTAATCAATTTAAATTTATTTTATCAATTCAGTTAATAATATTAATTAACTATTATTTTTGTAGTCATGCAAAACACCATTTCTCATTACATTCCAGAAGCATCAGTCTCTAGAGTTTTACAACTTTTAGAGCACGATCATTTGGTTGTAATGGTAAAAAAAGAAAGAAAAACAAGGCATGGTGATTACCGTAGATTACCAAATGGAAAACATCAAATTACGGTTAATGGCAGTTTAAATAAATATCGATTTTTAATAACGTTAATACATGAGATAGCCCATTTAGAAGCGTTTTCTAAATTTGGCAGACATATAAAACCACATGGAGCAGAGTGGAAGCGTACCTTCCAGCATTTAATGCTACCTTTTATTAATCCTCAGGTGTTTCCGGAGTCCATTTTGCCTGTAGTTGCAAAACATTTTATAAATCCAAAAGCGTCTAGCGACACAGATGTGCAACTCGCCTTAGCTTTAAAGCTATTGGACGCTCCAAATAATAAAAGCTTTATATTTGAAGTACCTTTACATCAGACTTTTAAAATACACAATGGACGTGTGTTTAAAAAAGGAGCAAAAAGACGCACTAGACATGAGTGTGTCGAGGTAAAAACAGGTAAAACCTATTTGTTTAATGCCAATGCTGAGGTAGAAATTTTAAATAATTAAGTTAAACTTAATACAATATCAAGGACATGCAGAATAAAAATTATTACGCAATATTAATGGCAGGTGGAGTTGGTTCACGTTTTTGGCCAGTAAGTACAGAGGAGTTTCCTAAGCAGTTTCATGACATGTTAGGTACAGGAGATACGCTGATCCAAAAAACATTTAGCCGATTAAGTAAACTAATACCTAAAGAAAATATTTTCATTTTAACTAACGAAAAATATAACGACTTAGTGCTAGAGCAACTTCCGGAAGTAACCCAACGTCAAGTTGTGTTGGAGCCAGCTATGCGTAATACAGCACCTTGTATTTTATATGCAAGTTTAAAAATACAAAAGGAAAATCCTGATGCAATAATGATTGTAGCACCAAGTGATCATTGGATTGAAGACGAAGTAGCTTTTACTACAAATGTTAAACAAGCATTTACCTATTGTCAGGATAACGATGTTTTAATGACGTTAGGTGTTACGCCTACATTTCCTAACACAGGATATGGTTATATTGAAACAGGAACTGTATCTCAGGATAATATAAGTCCTGTATTGCAGTTTAGAGAAAAACCTAATTATGAAACTGCAAAGCAATTTTTGTCAAAAGGTAACTTTCTATGGAATGCAGGTATATTTATGTGGTCTGCAACAAGTGTAATAAAAGCTTTTGAGAGTAATCAGCCAGAATTATTTGACTTGTTTAAAACAGGTATGGCTACTTATAATACGGAATTTGAAGATGATTTTATAAGAGATAATTATCCTAAAGCTGAAAATATTTCTGTGGATTATGCCATCATGGAATCCTCTACCAATGTATACGTAATTCCAGCAACTTTTGATTGGAATGATTTAGGAACTTGGGGAAGTTTATACGATAAATTAGATAAAGACCAGAACAATAATGCTGTAGTCAATGCAAAAACCTTAACGGAAGATGCTTCTGGAAATATGATACGAACTAAAGCGGATAAAGTTGTTGTAGTCGATGGATTGAATGATTATATTATTGTAGATAAGGATGAAGTTTTACTTATCTTTCCCAAGTCAAAAGAACAAGATATTAAAAAAGTACTTCAAAAAGTAAAAGACAATTTTGGAGAGCATTACGGATAGGTTTTAACTATGGAACAAAACAACGAGCCTAAAGAGAATAAGTTTAATTTCTCTAATGAAGAGAAACAAAACGAAGCGGTTAATCAAAAAAAGGAAGCAGTAAAAAAGGATGCTGAAGGCCTATTTAAAAGTATAAAAACCTTTCTTCAAGAATTACTTGATTTTAGAGACGATACTGACAGAGATGCCACTATCGAAGCTATTAAAGCAGATATACCTTTTAAAGGAGCTACTGCATGGATTTTAATTTGCTCAATATTTGTAGCCTCTATTGGTTTAAATGCTAATAGTACTGCTGTTGTAATTGGAGCCATGTTAATTTCGCCATTAATGGGACCAATCTTAGGTGTAGGTCTATCTATTGCAATTAATGATATTGATACGCTTAAGCGATCGCTAATAAATTTAGCGATTATGATCGTATTAAGTTTGTTAACAGCCTTTTTGTTTTTTAGATTTTTTCCATTAAGCGAAGATACTTCAGAGTTACTAGGTCGTGTACAACCAGATATACGTGATGTTTTAATAGCCTTTTTTGGAGGTTTAGCTTTAATTATTGCACGTACTAAACGTGGGACTATTGCTTCTGTAATTTTTGGTGTAGCTATCGCGACTGCTTTAATGCCTCCTTTATGTACCGCAGGTTATGGATTAGCCAAAGGTAATTGGACTTACTTTGGTCAAGCCATGTATTTGTTTACCATTAATACAATATTTATTGCTTTAGCAACTTTTTTAGTACTTAAAATTTTACGTTTTCCAATGCTTAAATATGCTAATTCTGCTAAGCGTAAACGTACTGCAAGAATTGCCTCTTTAGTTGCTATTATTGTAATGATTCCTGCTATGTTTACTTTTTTAAGCGTATTAAGAGAGAGTCAATTTAAAGTAGATGCTAAAGACTTTATTACTAATGAGCTTAAGTCTTTACCTAATGCAAGTTATATCCAAAAATATGCGACGCCTAATTACACGCCAAATGGTGACTCTAACATTGAGTTAACAACATTTGGAACAGATGTAATTTCAGATGACATGAAGCATTTTTTAGAAAATAGATTACAAGAGTATACGTACTTAAAAAATTCTAAATTATTAATTAATCAAACTAAAAACAGAGAGATCAATAATCTAGAATATATGGAAGAGTTACGTACAAGAGACTCTTTAGACTTAATGACTCAGCAACAAAAAATCACATTTTTAGAAGAAAAAGTAAAAGAGTTATCTAAGCTAGAGCGTGGTTATATTCCTTTTGAAGAATTATCTAAAGAGGTTAATATTAATTATGAAAATATTGAATCCTTATCTTATGCAAGTGTTGTAAACTCTAATTTTAAAAGCATTGACACGCTAGCTGTTTTTACTGTTAAATGGAATGATACTATAGTAGACGCTAATCAATTGTCTAAAGAGAAAGATAAGTTATATCGTTGGTTAAAGCTAAAGCTGAAACTAGACACCTTGGTTGTTAAGCAAACTAATAACTAAAAATCACGTATATCAATAAGTTTAGCTATTAATTTAGTTGAAAATATATTTTTGGAGAAGTTAAGTTTGACTTTAAATAATAGAGTGTTTAACTGCGTTCCTCTAGGTACATTTGACGTACTTTTTTAAACAATTCTGAAGAGTATACAAAGTCTGTAACCGCTTCATTATCTGTTTTAAAAATGTCGTAGCGAGACCCTTCCCATTCTTTTAAACCATTTTTAAGAAAAATAATTTTTTCTCCAATTTGCATAACTGAGTTCATATCATGTGAGTTAATTACAGTTGTAATCTGATATTCTTCAGTAATTTCTTTAATTAAGTCGTCAATAACAATCGATGTTTTGGGATCTAATCCAGAATTAGGTTCGTCACAAAATAAATATTTTGGCTTATTAACAATCGCACGTGCAATTGCAACACGTTTTTGCATACCTCCAGAGGCTTCACTTGGTTTTTTATTATGTGCATCTCCAAGATTAACCCTTTTTAAAACAAAGTTTACACGATCTTCCATTTCGCTTTTACTTTGTTTGGTAAACATTTTTAGAGGAAACATAACGTTTTCGGCAATAGTCATCGAGTCAAACAACGCGCTTCCTTGAAACACCATACCAATATCAGCTCTAATATCACGTTTTTCGTCTTCACTTAATTTAGCAAAGATTTTACCATCGTATGCAATACTACCTTCTTCGTAATCAAAAAGACCTAAAAGACATTTTAAAAATACGGTTTTACCAGAACCACTTTGCCCAATAATAAGGTTAGTTTTTCCTTTTTCAAAAGTGGTAGTAACGCCTTTTAAAATGTGCGCATCTCCAAACGATTTGTGTAGATTTTTTACTTCTATCATTGACTTAGCAGGAGTTGAGTTAAAATATAGTTTAGAAGGATAATCATGACACTGGTCCAAACAAAAGAGGTTGTACTAGCTTTACCAACTTCCAATGCGCCACCTTTCATGTAATATCCATGGTATGATGGTACTGTAGCTAATATAAAGGCAAATAGTAATGTTTTAATAAAGGCATAAGCCATATGAAAAGGCTTAAAGTCAAGTTGTATTCCTTCAATATAATCTGGCATAGTAGCATAACCACCATAAACACAAGCAGCTAATCCACCCATGATTCCTAAAAACATAGATATTGAAATTACAAAAGGATACAGTGTTAATGCTATAAATTTAGGAAACACTAAATAATTTAAACTGTTTATTCCCATAACTTCTAAAGCGTCAATTTGCTCTGTCACACGCATTGTACCAATGCTAGAAGTAATAAAAGAGCCTACTTTACCAGCCATAATTATGGACATAAAAGTTGGTGCAAACTCTAAAATAATAGATTGTCTAGTTGCAAATCCAACTAAGTTTTTTGGGATTAATGGGTTGTCAATATTTAAAGCGGTTTGTATGGTAACAACACCACCAACAAAAAATGATATAAAGGCAACGATACCTAAAGATCCGATAATTAAATCGTCTATATCTTTAAGTATTAATTTTTTCATTACAGACCACTTTGTGGGCTTTCGAAACATTTCGACAACCATTAAAAAGTAGGTTCCAATATAGTGTAGGTAATTCATTAGTTATTTGTTACTGCTAAAATATAAAATTATAGCACGTATTTAATGTTAATTTCAAATTAGATGTTTTAAAAGCTGTATTTTTGGGGTTCAAAATTAAATTTGTCACAATGAGAGCTATTCTATCGTTATTTATTATTTGTTTTCTTCTTAGTTGCCAATCACAAAAAAGCACTATAACATCAAACAGTACTAAGTTAAATTCGCAACCAAAGTTAGTGGTTGGAATTGTAGTAGACCAGATGAGATACGATTATTTAACTAGATTTTATAATAAGTATGGAGATGGTGGATTTAAACGATTAATAAACGACGGTTTTAATTGTAAAAATAATCACTTTAATTACGTACCAACTTATACTGGACCAGGACATGCTTCAATATTTACAGGTACTACACCAAAAACTCACGGTATTATTTCTAATAATTGGTATGACAAAGTATCTGATAGTTATGTTTACTGTGCAGGAGATACTTTGGTACAGCCTGTAGGGACTTTAAATAATGCAGGTCAAATGTCTCCACATAGACTTAAAACTACAACTTTTGCGGACGAAAACAGATTATTTACGCAAATGAAAGGTAAGACTATTGGGATTTCGGTAAAGGATAGAGGTGCCATTTTACCAGCAGGACATACAGCAAATGCTGCTTATTGGTTTCATGGTGCAGATGAAGGTCGTTTTATAACCAGTACTTTTTATTTAAATACATTACCTAGTTGGGTACAAGATTTTAATAATACAGCTGCTGCTGAAAGTTATTTAAAGGAATGGAATACATTATACGACATAAACACGTATACTGAAAGTGGAAGCGATTTAAATGCTTTTGAAGGCGGTTTTAAAGGAAAAGACACAGCAACGTTTCCTTATGATTTAAAGGCTTTAAGTAAAGAGAATAGAGGTTATGACATTATTAAAGCAACACCTTACGGAAACAGTATTGTAGCAGATTTTGCAATTGCAGCTATTGATGGTGAGCAGTTAGGTAAAGATAATATTACAGATGTGCTAACCGTTAGTTTTTCTAGTACAGATTACGTAGGACATAATTTTGGTGTTAATAGTAAAGAAGTAGAAGATACTTACATTAGATTAGATAAAGATATACAACGTATCTTAGAAGCATTAGATGCAAAAGTTGGAGAAGGTAACTACACCTTGTTTTTATCGTCAGATCATGGAGCTGTTGAGGTACCTGCTTATCTAGAATCAGTGAAAATTCCTTCAGGATATTTTGATACAGATGGGTTTAAAACTAACTTAAATGAAACTACCATTTTAAATTATAAAGCGGAAAATTTAATTAAAAACATAAGTAATAACCAGATATTTTTGGATAGAGCATTGATTAAAAGCTATGGTTTAAATTTAGCTAGTGTGCAACAAGAAATTGTAAATACAATAATAGACTATCCTCATATTTCAAAAGCTTATACAGCAACTAGCATGACTACTACCGAGTTTTCTGGAGGTGTTGAAAGCTTGTTGCAAAATGGATTTAATCAAAAGCGTTCTGGAGATGTTTTATTTGTGCTAGATCCAGCAGTAATAAGTTATAGTAAAACAGGATCTACGCATGGATCTGCTTTAAACTATGATACGCATATTCCATTACTGTTTTTTGGAAAAGGAATAAAAACAGGAAGCACAATGCAACATACTAATATTCCTGACATAGCACCAACAATGTCTGCGTTGTTAGGGATTAGCTTTCCAAATGGAGCCACAGGTAAACCGCTTGAGTTTGTTTTAGAAAATTAATTAAACTTAGCTTTTAAAGCACGTTCGGTTTTTAACCACATAAATAGAATGGCACTAAAAATTAGTATTAAACTAATACTAATACGTGCCATTTTACTAAACTGTATGACTAAACCAATACAGCTGAATATCATAATTAAACAGCCAGCAATAATTAATTGTACAGAGGAATACTTTTGTGCAAAATCCCAACTATTTTGATTTTTCATGGATAAATCTGTGCGATAACCATAATACCAATTAATTTTTTTAGGAGGATAAGTAAGTGTAATCACACTGGCAATAATAAAAACTATTCCAGATATAAAACTAGGGAGTAATATGCTCTCAAAGGAAGAAGGCATACCTATTTTATTTTCGGTATAAAAAGTAATTGTTGACTAACTCTATATAGGTTTCTTTAGCTTCGTCAGTAGTAATGTCTTTAATTTGAAAAAGAGCATTTGTTTTAAAAGCGTTAATTATAGGCTTTTTGCTACTAGGTCTTTCGTAGTTATTAGTAGCTTTTTTGTAATAAGCGTACAATCGAAGCAAGAAATCTGCAGGGAAAGGTTCTGTATGTGCGTTAATGCGGTCCACAGCATCTTCAAAAGTTTTATTTAATTCCTCTGTAGTCATACTATTAAATTTCGGCAATAATACTTTCGCCTCCTTTTACTTTTTGGTTTAAGGCAACCTTAATGTTAGTGTCCAAAGGTAAAAATAAATCTACTCTCGAACCAAATTTAATAAACCCAGAGTCTTCTCCTTGGTTAGCAGCGTCTCCTTCTTTAGCATAATTTACAATTCGCTTAGCTAATGCTCCAGCAATTTGTCTATATAAAACTTTACCGTATAATGGGTTATCTACTACCACTGTTGTACGTTCGTTTTCTGTGCTTGCTTTTGGATGCCAAGCTACAAGGTATTTTCCTGGATGATACTTACTATAAGCTACTTGTCCACCAATAGGGTAGCGTGTAACATGCACGTTAATTGGAGACATAAATACACTTACTTGTAAGCGTTTTTCTTTAAAATATTCAGGTTCATATACTTCTTCAATAACAACTACTTTTCCATCAACAGGAGAAACGACTGTGTTGTCATTTAATACGGTTAATCTTTTGGGGTTTCTAAAAAACTGTAGAATAAGGAATAGAAAAACAAAAAGTGTGAAAAATAGTAAATATTGTAACCATTGTAATGCTACAAATTTATCAACAACAACCGCTAAAATTGCCACTAATAGGAAAGTGATTGCAATTATTTTAAAGCCTTCTTTATGAAACATATTTTAAAATTCTTAGAAATAAATAAATAAAAGGAGCTGCAAAAATCATACTGTCAAAACGGTCCATTAAACCTCCATGTCCTGGCATGATTACACCACTGTCCTTTACGTTTGCTTGACGTTTAAATTTGGATTCAATTAAGTCTCCAAGTGTGCCAAATACACTAATTATAATGCTTAGAATTAACCAATTAGTAAAGGTTAAAGTTTCTGTAAATATATGAATAAAATAGCTGGCAATTGAAGCGAAAAATAGTCCGCCTAAAAAGCCTTCAACCGTTTTTTTAGGTGATATACTTGGAAACAGTTTTTGTTTTCCAAAGTTTTTACCAACTAAATAAGCAAAGGTATCGTTAATCCAAACCAATATAAAGGATCCTAAAATGTACTCTGGTGTAAACGATCCTTTGTGGTTAGCTATTAGTACTAAAAACACAAAGCCACTAGTTAAATAAAAGGTGGTGATTATAAAACGTTTTGAGCTAAATAGCGGAATTTTCTTTTCGGAAAATAAATCCTTTATTAAAATTAACTGCACAAAAATGGTAAGTACCTGTAATATTTGCGTGGCTTCATCTAGTCCTTTGTTAGAGTTCATTACAAATTGCCAATAGCCAAATACAAAATATAGAATTGTGAATATTATATAAGGTGCGACGCTTTTAAGCTGTATAAGTTTACAAAACTCTATTAAACAAATTAGCCCAAACACAAAAAACAACACGATAAATGCGTGCTGGTTTAATAATGATGCAACAAGTAAACTTACGTATAAGAATCCTGATAGCGCTCTTGTAAGGGTTTCGTTCATAAAACTAAAGGTCTTCTAAAAGCAGCAAATATAAGTTTTTTGTACTGCTTCCGTAAGATAAAAAGTCTTTTTCCTCTTGTAGCTTAAAATGTTTAATAGTTGTGATGTTAGTAGGTATTTTTACACTATTCTTATGCTTTATTTCTCTTAATCCTTCGCCTATGTTTGATATTATTTGACTTGTAGTTGCAAATACTATAACGTTATTAGGGAATTCGTTAAGTTTTTTTTCAGCTAGCTGGTTAGAGCTAACCAATAAAGAGCCATCATTAGCTATTAGGTTTTCACAAGTGGTTATAAAATAAGTGCATTCTGATAGTTTGTCACTGATTTTAAGTTGAGAAGATTTAAATTTATCTTTCAAGTTATTGTCATAAAAATAAGCAGAATGATCTTCCCAGTTATTTTCTAGTATTATATTGTTTAGGTTGTCGTAAACTTCGTCTAAAGAGTCACAATACAGGAATTTGCCACCATTTTCTTTAAAGTTTATAGTAAAACTTTCGTCAATAGGTAGCTCTTCTTTAGGCATATATTTGCCTCTGTCGTCGGACTTTAGATCCTCCTTTTCTACTTGAGATTTAGAACTAAATAATTTTCTAAAAAGGCTCATTTACACTTTGCTATAATCAGAATTACGTTAATGGGAATATCAAATATAAAAAATCTTAGACTATCAAACGAGATAATCTAAGATTTTTAATACTTATTTGTGTTTTATATACTATTCCCCTTCGTTGTTGGTTGCTGCTTCTTCAATAACAAGTTTAGTTTCATGGTTATCAAATGGGCGTTTACCAAGGATTTCTTCAAGGTCATCTTTAAAAATAACTTCTCTTTCAATTAGTCTTTCTGCTAATTTTTTAAGAACATCTTTTTTAGATTCTAATAGTGTTAAAGCTCTTTGGAATTCAGTTTCAACGATATTTTTAATTTCGTTATCTATTAACTCTGCAGTCTTTTCACTATATGGTTTAACAAAACCATTTTCTCCTGCTGGATCATAAAATGTAATGTTACCAACCTTTTCATTCAATCCATATATCATAACCATAGCTTTAGCTTTTTTGGTTACGTTTTCTAGGTCACTTAAAGCTCCAGTAGAAATTTGATCAAAGATTATTTTCTCGGCAGCACGTCCACCCATTGTAACACAAATCTCGTCTAAAAACTTGCTTGTTCTTGTAATGTATGCTTCTTGAGGAAGGTACCAAGCAGCTCCTAAACTACGACCTCTAGGTACTATAGTTACTTTTACTAATGGATCTGCGTGTTCTAAAAACCAACTAACTGTTGCGTGTCCAGCTTCGTGATAAGCAATGGTCTTTTTCTCTTCTACAGAGAATAAATTGCTTCGTTTTTCTAAACCTCCTACAATACGGTCAACTGCGTCTAAAAAGTCTTGTTTTTCAACTGCTTTTTTATCTTTTCTTGCAGCTATTAAAGCAGCTTCATTACATAAATTAGCTATGTCAGCACCAGAAAATCCAGGTGTTTGTTTTGATAGAAATTCAATATCTAATCCTTCTGCCTTTTTAAGTGGCTTAAGGTGAACTTCAAATATTGCTTTACGCTCTGTTAGGTTAGGTAAATCAACATGTATTTGTCTGTCAAATCTACCTGCACGCATTAATGCGTTGTCTAATATATCTGCTCTGTTAGTGGCAGCTAATACAATTACATTTGTATTAGTACCAAATCCATCCATTTCTGTTAATAGTTGGTTAAGTGTGTTTTCACGCTCGTCGTTACTTCCAGACATTGCGTTTTTACCTCTAGCTCTACCAATAGCATCAATCTCGTCAATAAATATTATTGCTGGAGATTTTTCTTTAGCTTGTTTAAAAAGGTCTCTTACTCTAGAAGCACCAACACCAACAAACATTTCGACAAAGTCAGATCCAGATAATGAGAAGAAAGGTACTTTTGCTTCTCCTGCAACTGCTTTTGCTAATAATGTTTTACCTGTTCCTGGAGGTCCTACTAATAAGGCTCCTTTTGGTATTTTACCACCTAAGTTTGTGTATTTTGAAGGGTTTTTAAGGAAGTCTACAATTTCTTGAACTTCTTCTTTTGCACCTTCTAATCCAGCTACATCTTTAAATGTTGTCTTAACTTCAGAGTTTTCGTCAAATAGCTTAGCTTTAGATTTTCCAATATTAAAAATCTGTCCACCAGCACCTCCACCACCTCCAGAAGACATACGACGCATGATAAAAATCCATACACCAATTAATAGTATAAATGGAAGTAAGCTAAAAAGTAATTCTCCCCAAGGATTGCTCTCTATTGTAAAGGTTACTTGTGCTTTTTTATCTTGGTCTAAATCCTTGTTGATATCCTCGATTGATTCCTGAAACAACGCTAAGTCTCCAAATTGAAATGAGTAATTTGGCATTTTTGTTGTTGATGGAAAAATAGAAGTAGGTTTAGATTTTTTGTGCACTTCCTTACTTTCAGCTTCTTTTCTTAAATAGATTTTAGCTGTTGTTTCGTTTACAATATCTACCTTTTCTACATCACCTTCTTTTAAAAATTCAAAAAACTGTGAAGGCGAGGTTTTATTTTCTGTACTAGCACTACTTCCAAAAATTTGAAGAGCAATAAAGAAAATTATAATTCCTCCATAAATCCAGTATGGACTAAATTTAGGTTTTTTAGGTGCTGCTTTTTTATTTTTATCTGCCATGTAATGTGTTTAATAGTTTGTTTCGATAACAGTAACTTTAGCATCACCCCAAAGACTTTCTATATCGTAATATTCTCTGATATGTTTTTGAAAAACGTGTACCACAACGTTAACATAATCCATAAGTATCCACTCAGCATTATCTTCTCCTTCTATGTGCCAAGGCTTATCCTTAAGTGTTTTACTAACTTTTTTTTGTATGGAATTAACAATAGCGTTTACTTGAGTGTTAGAAGTACCTTCGCAAATTACGAAGTAGTCACAAACCGTATTTTCAATTTCTCTTAAATCAAGAATATTTATTTCTTTTCCTTTTACATCTTCAATACCTTCTATCACTGTAGCGATTAGGGCATCAATATTTGGTTGTTGTTTCGCCATTAATTTAATTTAAATTTGTGCAAAGTTATTATTTTTAAGTTCTTTATACTCTAAAAAAATCATAAGATTTTACAATACGAAGATAATTATTTAATATGCGTATAATCAAACTTAATGCCACCGATTCTACAAATAGGTTTCTTCGCAATCTTAGTTTGGACAGTCCAGTGGAAGATTTTACAACAATTGTGACTAGTCATCAAACAAATGGTCGTGGTCAAATGGGTACACTTTGGCAATCTCAACCCTTTAAAAACCTTACATTTAGTGTTTATAAAAAATTAAATTTGTTTCCGTTTGAGTCTCAATTTTATATTAGCATGTCTGTAGCTTTGGCTATTATTAAAGCGTTAGAGCAGTTAAATATTCCTAAATTAAGCATAAAATGGCCTAACGACATTTTGTCAGCTAATCAAAAAGTGTGTGGTGTTTTGATTGAAAATGTCATAAAACAAAGCGTTATTGAATCTTCAATAATTGGTATTGGACTTAATGTAAATCAGTTAGATTTTAATGGCTTACCTCAAGCAAGCTCTTTAAAAAATGTAACAGGAGTTAATTATGATTTAGATGAAATATTACATCTAATCCTAAAACAGCTAGAAATACAATTAGACCTTTTATGCAAGGATACTAATAGGATAAAATCGCAATACGAATCTTATTTATTTCGAAAAGAAAAACCTTCAACATTTAAAACTGCCGAAGGTTTGTTTTCTGGTATTATAAAAGGTGTTTCTGAGCATGGTTTACTTGAGGTCTTAATAGAAGATCAAGTTTTAAAAACCTATGATTTAAAAACGATTAAGCTATTGTATTAATTGCTTGAGGCATGTTGGTAGCTAAGGTTTCAATAAATTTATTGATAGGTCCTTTTATCATCATAGCCATCATGGCATTAAATTCGCCTTCAAAAGTTAATTGTACTTCACTTTTATTAGCTTCAACTTCAGTGATATTTCCTGTTAACGAAAAATCTATTTTTCCACCAGCTGCACCTAAAACAATTTTGCTGTTTGGTGTCATTTCTTTCTTTTTTAAGACAATTTCTGGCATTCCTTTAAGTGCAAATAAAAATTTGTCTTCACCTAAAACTTCAAATTTACTTATGTTTTCAGGCATTAAGTTTTTAAAGTTTTTGACATCGCTTAAAAAAATAAAGGTCTCTTCTGGAGATTTATCTAAAGTTACTTTAGGGCTTTCTAGTTTCATATTTGTATTTAAGTTATTTAAAATTAATAGTGTTTTATAGTATTGCTATTAATTTAATATCAATTAACGTTCCAAACGCTTGGATTGGCATTCCAACGACCTAATGTCTCAATTTCTTTTTCAGAGATATAGTTGCTAGATGCAGCTTCCGTTAGTAAACTTTCGTAATTACTTAAGGTGTGTAAAGTGATATTTTCTTTTTCAAAATTTTCTTTTGCTACGTCAAACCCATAGGAAAATATTGCAATCATTCCTTTTACATTTACATTAGCTTCTTTTAACGCTTTAACAGCATTAAGACTGCTTTTTCCGGTACTAATTAAATCTTCAACAACGACTACATTTTGACCACTTTCTATATGACCTTCTATTTGGTTTTTACGACCATGTCCTTTGGCTTCGGGTCTAACATATATAAAAGGTAGTCCTAAATATTCAGCCACTAACATCCCAATCCCAATAGCTCCTGTTGCAACACCTGCAATAACATCTGGTTTTCCGTAATGTTCTTCAATAAATTTACTCATTTCCTCTCTAATATAATTTCTTATTGGAGGATAGGATAGTACAACACGATTGTCACAATAGATTGGCGATTTCCAACCTGAAGCCCAAGTAAATGGATTGCTAGGTTGTAGTTTTATTGCATTTATTTGTAATAAAACTTGTGCTGTTTGTCTGGCAGTTTGCTTGTTAAAAATCATATGGCAAAAGTACAGATTTATTTAATTTTACTTAAAATTAATTTTAAAATAAATTAGCATAAAGTCTCAATGTCATTAATTTTAATATTTTTACCTATTTATAACTAGCTACTATTTTTTATGCAATGCATTTTTGTAAACGATAAGCCTATCTTTTTGACTACTAAGGTGGAAAAAGAAACTGATTTTAAAAACTTTTTACTTAAGGATGTGGATTTGGATTTAGTACTCCATACGCTGTCCAAAAAATCGATAAATTCTGTTAGATTAATTGGACATAGTGACGATAAATTATTAAAATCCTTCAAGAAAAAATTACCAAATGTAGTTGCAGGAGGTGGTAAAGTCTTTAATGATAAAGGTGAAATACTTTTTATATACAGAAATGATAAATGGGATTTGCCAAAAGGTAAAACAGAAAAAAGAGAAACTATAGAAGAAACAGCGATTAGAGAAGTCGCTGAAGAAACTGGTGTATCCAAATTAAAAATTATAAAACCGTTACCTATTACTTACCACATTTTTAAACGAAATGGTAAGTCTAAACTTAAAATTACGTATTGGTTTGAAATGCATTCTTCATTTGAAGGTAATTTATTTCCGCAATTAAACGAAGGAATAACAAAAGTAGAGTGGTTAGATCAGGAGGCTGCATCTGAAGCTTTAAAAAAATCTTATGCTAATATTAAATTATTATTTTAAAACCATATTTTTTTATAAAAAAAACACAGTAGTGTGTTTTGTCCTAGGTATTTAGCATTTTAACTTTTAATGGTTAATTTTATACACTTTAGCCAATATTTTATTGTAGGAGAATTCAGTTAATTATTTTCGCACTTGTAAATGTAATTAATTTAAAACCCTCACAGTATGTATACAAAATTACTTAACCGATTGGTTAATTTTAAAGCAATGCTAGTCTTGTTAGCAATGACTTTTTCTTTTCAATCATTTGCCTTAGAAGACACCTATTGTGGTTCTATTGCTGGCTTTGAATTCTCTAACGGATCGACGACTACAGCAATTAGCCATAACCAATCTTACTACATTAACGATCTTCCAAATAACTTTTACGTTAACTTATTAGTTAGTGGTTACTCACAAAGTGCTAAATTTTATGTTAGAAATTTAGACACAGGACAATGTTATAACGTAAACGAAAATCATTTGCCTTATACTTTTCCAGGAGGAAATGGCGCATGGAACTATGGTTGTGGTAATTTTGAAGTTAAAGCTAAATTGTACAAATACGATAGCTGTGGGACATATTGCGATAGTGAAACTATTAGATTTACTATTACTTGTCAGCCAGAGGAAACATGTGGAGAAATTTCTGGATTTCAGTTTACAAATGGATCTCAAGATGTGACAATAACAAATAATGAAACTTATGCATTAGATGCCCTACCAAATAACTTTTATGTTGACTTATTAGTTGATGGAGCGTCGGAAAGTGCTAATTTAATATTAGTAAACTTAACAACTGGTCAAACATTTAATGTTGGTGAAAACTATACACCTTATACAATTCCAGGAGGAAATGCAGCATGGTGTTACGGAACAGGAGACTTTAAATTAATAGGAAAAATATTTGAAAACAATTATTTTCAAGGGACTTTATGTGATGAAGAGGTTATCTATTTTACAATTGATGAAACAACGTGTAGTCAAATTGTAGGATATGAGTTTTCAAATTTTGCTGACGCTACTGTAGCGATTGTAGATGAAGCAAATTATGATTTAGATAATCTTCCAGCAGATTTTAATATCAACTTATTAACCTCAGGAAATTTAGAAAGTGCATTTTTTACTTTAACTAACTTAGATACTGGAGAGGTATTTACTAAAACAGAAAATGCAATTCCATACACTTATCCAGGTGCAACTAATTCAGTTTGGTCACATGGTTGCGGTACATTTAAAATATGTGCTAGTATTTTTCAAGAAAACTATGCTAGTGGAACAGCATGTGATAACACTTGTGTAACATTTACAATTAATTGTGAAGAGCCTTGTGGTACGATTGATGCGTTTGCTTTCTCAAATGGAACTGATGATTTAACAATCACTGAAGGTCAAACATATAATGTTACAGATTTACCAGCAGGATTTGCAATAGCAACTTTAATTACAGGAGCTTCACAAAGTGTTTCTACTACAATTACTAATGTAACCACAGGTGCTTCTGTTGTGGTAACAGATAACACATTACCATATTCTTATCCTACAGCAGCTGCTTGGGATTTAGAAGCAGGTTCTTTCCAAATAGTATCTCAATTATTTTCAGAGGATAATGCTTCAGGCACACAATGTGATACGCAATCCATTAACTTTACTTTAGTTGATGTATTAGCTTGTCAAGCTACCTTTGCAGGAACTTCAACGATCTCTAGTGGATTAGCTATAGTTATTCCTGGTGTTGCGTCTACTGTAACAGTTAATTTAAATAACGATGCTATTTTACCTGATGGTTATAGTTTAGCTACAGTAATCACTAAAGGAGATGATTTAACAATTGTTGGGTTTAGTGAAAGCTTAGTATTAGATATTCCAGAAATGGGAGGTTTTTACACAGTACATACTTTAGCTTTTGATCCAGAGACATTAGATTTAAACGATTTAGTATTGGGTACGTCAACTGCTTCTGATGTTTTAGATTTAATAGAAAACAACCAAATATGCGCAGATCTGGATACTGTTGGTAGCCCATTAATGGTGATTGTAACTGGGTCTACAGACAGAAATAGTAGTATAACTGTTGATCAGGTTAAAGGCAATCAAGCTATTGAAGCACAATTATCTGCAGATATTAGATTGTTCCCTAATCCAGTAGTAACACAATTAAATATTAACGTAGATTTACTTAAAAATGAAGTTCTTAACTACGCTATGATTGATGTTAATGGTAAATTAATACTTACAGGTAAGTTATCTAACAATAGTAATACTATTAATACCTCAGATTTAGCAGCAGGTTTTTATATCCTTAAGTTAAACTCAGAAGTAAGACAACTTACTAAAAAGATAATGGTTAGAAAATAACCAATTACATTAAATAATAAAAAAACCGTTACAAATTGTAACGGTTTTTTTATGTTTAAAAATTAATAATGCTTTGCTTTAAAACATGTTTTAGTTTTTCTGGCATTTTATTATTTACAGCAAAAGACTGATTTATTTCTACCTCAATGCCTATATAATTGTTTTTAAATTGTTGTCTTAATGCAGTTGTAAAGCCATCGGCTTTTCCTAAATAGGGATAATTAAATCTGACACGATACTCCGGATTTAAAGCTAAAATATTTTTTTTGAATGACATTGCATATTGCTTTTCTTGAATCCTTCTAGAGTCGTATAAAAGACCAATGTCACAGTCTCTTATAGCATTGTTTAAAACAGGTGTAAAAGAATGAATAGACAGATGTATGACACTTAAATTGTTGTTTATGATTGATGCTATATACTTTGTTACAGCTTGCCTGTAGTCATTATAATACGTGTTAATAAGGCTTTGTTTCTGTTTTGTTGTCAGTGTTTTTGTGTATGCTGAAAATAAATTTTTATTATTAGTAGACCTATTTAATTCTATTAATAAACGACTTGTAGTACTAAAATTTGAATAATCAGCAATAGGCTTTAAATAATTAAATACATCCAATGCACCTAAGTCATAACCTTTGTGGGTTTTTAAAACTGAAGTATCTAAAAAATAGGGTTTATATTCTAAAGGAATAGCATTGCCACCATGTTCACAAGTAATGACTAGTTTCATTTTAACTTATAGGAATAAACATTTTGTTTTCCTCCAAACATGTTGCTAATTGTTTATAAACCAATTCAATGTTTTTAACCGAAACATCATGATTCAACGCTTTAACAATTCTGGTTGAAAGCGTACCATGATTAAAAATGACTTCTAATGCGTTTTGGTAGTCCTTCGAAATATTATCTTTTACTAATATATATAGTTGTTGCCACACGTTTTTAACATTAGAGGCTTGCTTTATTCCAAATAACTCAAGGTAGTCTAAGTTAGAGATATTATATGCTTCACCATCTTTAATTACTGCGTTTAAAATAGAAAACAAATCCTGCTTTAACCATTTTTTTTGCTTTTTAAGACTTGTTGTATCTTCATTAGCTAAAAGCTTTAAGACTTCAATTATTAATGCGCAAATAGCAATGTCAGCTTTTGGACACTCTTGAATGTCGACTAGTCTAATTTCTATAGCATTTCGATCAAACCTTGCAATTGCACCACGACTATTTAAAAAATGATGATCTAAAATATTATTTGTGTCATACTTTTTAATGACTTGTTTTATGGGTTCAAAAATGGTAGCGTAGTAATCCGCTTTTGTAAAAACACGCTCTGGTATAACCAATCCAGTCATTTCTGGAATTTCTTTTTGATTGGTTTTATAATATTCTAATCTAGTGTCTTTAAATCCTGTAATTTTACCATCTAAAATAGGCGAACTTGCACATAGACCAGGAATTAAGGGTAATATTATCCTGATGGCAGCATGTAATTTTTCAAACTCTTTATCATCATAAAAGGGTAAGTTAATGTGTGTACTTTGCACATTACTCCAACCATGACCTTTACAATCAAAAATCCTGTTGTACAACTCGTAAACTTCACTATAACTGTGTTTCCATAGTTGTGTGTCCTTTAAAGGATTCATAGTAGGATGAGACGCTGTAGGTAGTAGTTTTGTATTTAAAGGTTTTAATAAATCATTTATTTCTATGATGTTTTGATGAAATGCTTCTGCAAGATTATTTAAATCGTTAGTTGGTCCATTCGTTTTAATTTCAACAACATGTCCAACCAATTCATTGCTCCATGCGATAGATCCGTTTTCGATATCAGAAGTTATTTTACCATTTTTTTTAGTAAGTAATACATCCACAATAGGAGCAACTTTAAAGCTGTTAGTGTTTACTAACATATATTCTAGCTCTATTCCGTAAACTTCAAATAAGTGATATTTTTTAGACATAATTATTCTAATCTAGTTTTTAAAGCCTGTAGTATTTTAGTGTAAACTAAATCGCCATAATAGGCATCCTCCACGCCATAGTCTATATTTGGATTGTCATTTATTTCAATAACCATTGGTTTGTTATTGACCACTTTTATATCAATACCATACAAGCCTTTACCCATTAGTTTTGCAGATTTTATTGCCATAGTAATTACATCCTTTGGGACGTCTTCTATAGGTAAGCAATCAGCGTCACCATCTTGATCATTTTTTTTGTCAGCATTCCAATTATAAATTTGCCAATGTCCTTTAGCCATATAATATTTACAAGCATAAAATGGGACATCGTCGATAATGCCAATGCGCCAATCATAATCTGAAGGACAAAACTCTTGTGCAATAATTAAATCGGACTCTTTTAGCATATCTGTTACCAAGGTGTCATATTCTTTAGCTGTTTTAGCCTTTTTTACTCCAAATGAGAACGTGCTATCTGGTGCTTTTAATACGCAAGGTAAACCAACTTGTTCTAAGACTAAGGCTCTGTTTTCCTTGTGGACAATTACTGTTTTTGGAGTCGCAATATGAGCATTGTTTAACGCTTCTGCCATGTACACTTTGTTGCAGCATTTTAAAATTGCTTCTGGGTAATCAATAATAGCGATACCTTCTTGCTGTGCTTTACGCGCAAATGCATAGGCTTCATTATTAACCTCTGTACTTTGTCTTATAAATAAAGCGTCAAAAGAGGACAAACGACTTAAATCTTTAGGCTCTATAATTTCAGCATAAATATTCATCTTTTCAGCAATGTCTATAAACTTTTTTAAAGCTTTTGTATTGCTAGGAGGAGCAGGATCGTTTGGATTGACCAAAATAGCTAAGTCAAAATCTGATGTTGTTAGTTTAGGTGTGTCGTAACGTTTTTTAGCAAAATACTGATTAGCAAAAAGGTTGACACTTTCAAGATGATCACTAGGGATTTCTGATTCTGAAATAGCTTTAATACTTTGTATATTCCACTTATTATTATGATGAAAATTTACGCGTAAAAAAGGAACTTGAAAATGTTTGTAAAACAAACTACTTAGCTCTTTATATTTTTGTGCCACATTTTGACCAAAGTATATACTTAAAGTAAACTCTCTAGACTTAATGCTTTTTAGGCTTTGTTGTATAACATCGTCAAACTCGTCGGAAACTATTTTGACTAGTTTAAGTGTTTTTAAATCTACAATGTTTCTTACTGTTGGAATGGCTAAATGACCTCTAGCTTCGGCTAAAAGCGAGACGTAGTAACCTTTGGATTGGTAACTATAATCTTTGCAAAGATTAAATATTCTTGCTTTTTTTAAAAGCGAAAATTTAGGATTGGTAAGATAATCTTGCGATGAAATTACCGTAATATTCTCAATCGAAAAATGCCATTTTTCTGGTTGATTGACAACAATGTATTTGTTCATTTTATGCGAAGATCGCGATATTAATTTATGTAAAGTTATATTATTTTTAAACTGGTTTTACAAAATGTAAAACCAGTTTAGTTAAATTTTTAATAAATAATTTTGGCTTATTTTTTAGTTAAGCTAAAGATGTCTTTACGTCTGTCTCTTAGGTTTCTAACGCTACCAAACTGGTTAAGTTCGCGTAGTAAATCTATGTCAACATCTGCGATTAATATCATCTCTGTGTTGGTTGTTGCTTCTGCTTTTATTCCATTTGCTGGAAAGGCAAAATCACATGGTGTAAATACCATGGATTGCGCATATTGGATGTCCATGTTATGCACTTTAGGTAAATTACCTACGCTTCCTGCGATAGCTACATAGCATTCGTTTTCAATCGCTCTTGCTTGTGCACAATTGCGTACTCTAGAGTATCCATTTTGTGTGTCTGTTAAAAACGGAACAAATAGGATGTCCATACCTTCGTCTGCTAAAAGTCTACTTAACTCTGGAAACTCAGAATCGTAACATATCAAAATTCCTATTTTACCACAGTCGGTATCAAAAGCCTCTAATTTAGTACCACCTTGCATTCCCCAAACTTTAGCTTCGTCAGGAGTGACATGAAGTTTTTCATAACGCTCCAAAGTACCATCACGTCTACATAAATAGCCTACGTTATATAGTAAATCCCCTTTCATTTCTGGAAAACTTCCTGTAATGATGTTGATGTTGTATGATATGGCTAATTCTGAAAATTTCTGAACGATTTCTTCTGTGTGTTTTGCTAGTTCTCTAATTGCTTCAGACTCTGGTAAATGGTTATTATCTGCCATTAAAGGCGCATTAAAAAACTCTGGAAATAATGCAAAGTCAGATCTATATCCAGATACTGCGTCAACAAAGTATTCGGCTTGCTGCATTAATTCTTCTAAATCTTTATACAAGCGCATTTGCCACTGTATAAGACCTAATCGTACCACTTTTTTCTTGGTAGCAGCTTTTTTAGATGGTTTTTGATAATAAATATTATCCCACTCTAATAGTACAGCAAACTCCCCAGAATCTTTGTCACCTTCTAAATAGCCTTTCAAAACTCTTAATGGGTGAAAGTCGTTTGAGATTTGAAAATTTAAAACTGAGTCATGAATTTCTTTTCTTTTTACCTTATCCATATACTCCTTAGGTGTCATTTCGTTTTGGTAATTATGAAAATTAGGAATACGACCGCCAAAAACAATACCTCTTAAGTTAAGTTTTTCACATAACTCTTTTCTGTAATCATATAAACGTCTACCTAAGCGTAAACCTCTAAATTTAGGTTTAATAAATACATCAATACCATATAATACATCACCAGATTTTGTGTGTGTATTAAAAGTATAGTTACCAGTAATATCCTCGTAGGTATGCTCTGCTTCAATCCTGTCATAATCAACTATTATAGACAAAGCACAACCAGCGATTTGATTGTTAATTTTAATAACAACTTGTCCTTCCGGAAACTTGTCAATTAAAGTTTTAATTTGATTTTCTCTCCAATATAGATTAGGCATAGATTTATATGCTTCTTGCATTGCTTCTTTTAACTCTTGATAATCATCTAAAGTTAGATATGCTAATTCTATATTTTCAATGTCTTGTGGATTCATTTTTATTTACTTGAAATTTTAAGTAAATGTAATATAAAAATTTATCCAATAATCAACAATAAAAATTATTTTTCAGACATTATTTTAGTCTATAAACAGGGTATTGTAAATGTGATTTTTCGTAATTAACACTCTGTTTATGAATCCAGTCAAGCTGAGCATACCAATTTGAGGCAAAGTCTTTGTCGTAAGATTTTTTAAGGTTAAAATTGATTCTTAATTTTGGGTCTTGTCTTAAAATTAATTCGGCTTTATCTTCCCAAACGTAAGGCGAGAATCCTTCCTTTTGTTGCAGTATTGTATCGAAAAAATTCCAGTTAAAAAATGAATCAGGAGCTTGCGGTTCTAAAGTTTCAATTAGGTATCTAAAAGCCTCTTGATTAGTTTTAATAATATAATCACCTTTTTTAAATGTAATGGCGTCTTCCGAAACTTTTATACTTGTATTAAAATGCTGGTAATGTCCTTCATAAGCTTGAGACCTTGTTTGGTAGTTGTCAATTTTATAAGATTGAACCGTTAAAGTAGAGTCTGCGGTTAGTGGTGTCATCTCCACCTCATTTAATTTTAAAAGCTCAATGACATTCCACCATCCTTGTGGAATGATATAGGCTTGTGGTATGTTGATTTCTAAACTAGGCTTAAAATAATTTTGGTAGGTAATTTGCTTTGTAAAAGGCTTGCTTCTGTCAAACTTTAAACGGTCTGCATCTGTAATGTTGCTAGGTATCATGTTACCTTCAAAACCTTTAAAATTTAAGGATGTGGTTTGTGTGGTATCTATTTCCCATTGCAATGGGTAAGTCTTTTTTGCAATAAGTTGTTGGTTGTAGTTTTGACGTAAAGATTTAATTTGTTCATGGTCTTCTTCTATAATTTCAATCATGGATTTTATTAACTCAAAGGTGCCTTCTACACGTTGTTTGTATGGTTTAAGCATGTGTGTTTCAACCATCATACCTAAGGTGTTAAACAAAGTAGTGTAACCCGTAGAATATCTTGGACTATCCATAAATTGACTAAATCCAGCTTCTGGCACTTTATTAAATACGTTAACATATGGCGTAATGTCCCATTGTTTAGTTGCTAACTTAGCTTCTAAGTTAGGTTGCATTTTGGTGTGTAAATAATTACCTAAAGTACCACCAAGCTTATTGTGTTGCGTAAATAAATGCGTTAAAGTATATTGGTAATCTGCGCCATTACTTACGTGATTGTCTATAAAAACATCAGGCTTTACCAAGTGAAAAATTTGAGCAAAAGTCTTAGCATTTTTGGTATCACTTTTAATAAAATCTCTGTTTAAATCAAAGTTTCTAGCGTTACCTCTAAACCCATAAGCTTTAGGGCCATTTTGGTTTGTTCTTGTAGAAGTGTTTCGATTTAAACTACCTCCAACATTATAAACAGGAATTGTGACTAATACAGTATGTTTAGGTGCTTCAATTTTACCGGAAGCAATATCTCTAAATAGCATCATAGTGGCATCAATGCCATCAGATTCTCCTGGATGTATTCCGTTATTAATTAGTAAAATACGCTTATCGTTTCTAATCGTTTTAAAATCAAAATTTCCATCAGGATTTAATGTGATTAAATGCAATGGTTTTCCGGAATCCGTACTGCCAATAGAGTCTATAGATATTGAATTATAAGCTGTTGCTAAATCTTTGTAATACTGAATCGTTTGTTGGTAAGTGGCAGTTTCTAATCCTTGAGATTTTTCAAAAACAGTTTCAAAATCAAAATCCTTTTTAGTTGTAGATTTACACGAAACCACTAAAATTAATAAGACTAATATTTTTTTCATTGATTGTAATTTTAAATAACGGTTACACAAATATAATACTATAGACTTGTGATTGTTGTAATTAAACGTACTTTTGCAGCTTGAAAAATTGAAGAAATGACAGAGTTTATTAGAAAAATAGTTCCGAACGCAAAAGATGATGTATTAGCAGGAATAACCGTGTCTTTAGCAATGATCCCAGAAGTAGTGGCTTTTGCTTTTGTAGCGCAAATAGATCCTTTAATGGCATTATCAGGTGCCTTTATTATTGGATTGATAACAGCTATTTTTGGTGGTAGACCAGGTTTGATATCTGGAGCAGCAGGAGCTGTAGCAGTTATTTTTGTAACTATGATTGCGGATGGTCATACCAAAGGGATGTTAATGGATACACCTATTGAAAACATGGGGTTTTTCTATCTGATGGCTTGTGTTGTCTTAATGGGAATTATACAAATTTTTGCAGGTGTTTTTAAATTAGGACGATTTGTTAGATTGATTCCGCATCCTGTAATGATGGGATTTGTAAACGGTTTGTCTATCGTTATTTTTATGGCTCAAGTAAAAATGTTTTCTCATAAATCCTTAAAAGTGTCTGATGCAGGAGTAAACGAATATGTTAGTACCTACATGCAAGGCTCTGAGTTATATACCATGATTGGATTGGTATTATTAACTATGGGAATTATTTGGGGATTACCTAAAATAACCAAAAAGTTGCCTGCAGCATTAACTGCTATTTTAGTAACCAGCTTAATTGTTATTGGCTTTAATATGGAAGTGTCTACTGTAGGATCTTATATTATTGAAGGTGGAGGAACCGGATTAAAAGGAGAATTTCCAACACCAAATATGGAGCTTTGGGAAAAATTACCATTTAATTTAGATACTTTAAAATTTATTGCTTTACCTGCATTTTTAGCAGCATCTGTTGGGTTAATTGAGTCTTTAATGACTATGAATTTAGTTGATGAATTAACAGAAACCAGAGGAAACGGAAACCGAGAATGTGTTGCGCAAGGTGCAGGAAACATTGTGTCAGGATTGTTTGGTGGTACAGGTGGCTGTGGTATGATTGGTCAAACGGTTATTAATATTAATGCAGGTGGACGTGGTAGATTATCAGGAATTATGATGGCTGTGACTTTATTGTCCTTTATTTTGTTTGCAGATAAGTTAATAGAAATGGTGCCAATAGCAGCTTTAGTAGGTGTAATGTTTATGATGGTAATCGAAACTTTTGCATGGTCTAGTTTTAGAATATTAAAGAAAATACCAATGTCTGATGCAGTGGTACTAATAACGGTATCCTTAGTTACAGTATTTGTTGATTTAGCAGTAGCAGTGTTTATTGGTGTAATAATTTCGGCTTTAGTATTTGCTTGGGAAAACGCAACAAAAATTAGAGCTAGAAAGCGTATTAAAGAAGATGGTACTAAAGTTTACGAAATTTGGGGACCATTATTTTTTGGAAGCATTCAAGCGTTTAATGATAAGTTTGACGCTAAAAACGATCCCGAGAAAATAGAAATAGATTTTGTTGAATCTCGTGTGAGTGATCATTCTGCATTAGAGGCTATTTTTAATTTAGTTGAAAAGTATGAGAAAGAAGGAAAGCAGATACGTTTAAAGCATTTAAGCGAAGATTGTAAAGTATTACTATATAAATCTAGTCCTAAGTTTAGAGAGGTTGTTGTAGAGGCTATTGATGATCCTAGGTATCATTTAGCAGCTAATCCAGAAGATTTTCCTAAACCACTATCAGAGTATAAATTTTAAATAAAAAAAGGCGAGCATTTGATGCTCGCCTTTTTTTATTGTGAGGTTATTTAACCCTAACACTATCTGGTACTAAGACAGTGTAATCACCATTGTTTCTAATTACTTCTCTAACAATGCTAGAACTTATATAAGATGTTCTGGCAGCAGTTAATAAAAATACAGTTTCTATTTTTGATAGTTTTCTGTTAGTATGTGCAATTGCTTTTTCAAACTCAAAATCAGCAGGATTACGTAAACCACGTAAAATAAATTGAGCATTAATCTCTTTACAAAAATCAATAGTCAGACCTTTATAGGTCATTATTTTTACTTTAGGTTCATCTTTAAAGGTGTCTTCTAAAAAACGTTTTCGGTCTTCTAAAGAAAACATATATTTTTTTTCAGAGTTAACACCTATAGCCACAACTACTTCATCAAAAAGTTTTACGCCACGTTTTATTATATCCAAATGACCTAATGTGATAGGATCAAAGGATCCAGGAAAAAGTGCTCGTTTCATAATTATCTTAGTTTAATCTCTATCCACTTCGTAAATGTACTCTTGCTCAAAAAGGGTTTTTATTTCCTGTTTTGAGTAGCCATCTAGCTCTGTGGTATAATTTTCTGTTTTATTTATTTTATAAATTTTAGATTTTCTATCTATTTCATAATCATTAAAAATGACGTAAATACTATCTGATGTGATTGTAGTAACCTTCATAGATGTGTAATATCCAGTTTGTGATGCCTTAACGGAATACACATCTCCAATCCTAGGATTGTTAATGTACAAGGTGTCATTTTCGTCATCTTTTTTACTTAAGTATGTTGCAACTAAAATAGCAAGAGTAATAATTATCAATCCACTAAAATACCATAACGGAAACCTAACGCCTGTTTTTTCTAGTTCAAACTTTTGTTTTATTTGTTCAGGTAGTTCTTTTAGGCTGTACGTGCGTTTACAATGGTTGCATTCTAAAACATAAGTTTTACCAATAGGAAATAAAGGGATCCAATATACGTAAGCATATTTGCCATAAATAGTATAATGCATAGTTTGTCCTTCTGTGCAATTGGGACATTTTACATTTATAAGTTGGCCTTCTTTAAGTTTACTAGCTTTACTTCCGTAAAAAACCATGTTGTTTAGGGATTTGGTTAATTATTAAATATAGGCTATTTATTTTAAAGCTTCTTCAATAGCATTTCCAAATAAATCAGGCATACTAATTCCTGCAGCTTGCGCTTGTTGTGGTAAAATACTAGCGTTAGTAAGACCAGGAATGGTATTCATTTCTAATAAATGAGGTTCGTTATTTTTAAAAATAAATTCACTTCTAGAAAAACCAGTCATTCTTAAAACCTCATAGACCTTTTTAGCTACAGTATTTACTTTGGCTTCTTGTGTTTTAGTTAATCTTGCAGGCGTAATTTCTTGAGATTTACCAAGGTATTTAGCTTCGTAATCAAAAAAATCATTTTCGCTAACAATCTCTGTAATTGGTAAAACTTTAGTTTCGCCTTTATAAGTAATAACACCTACAGATACCTCAGTACCATCTAAAAAAGACTCTATAATTATTTCGTCATCTTCTTTAAAGGCATGGTTAATTGCATGTTGTAGGTCTTCTTTTTTGTGCACTTTAGTAATACCAAAACTACTTCCAGCTTTATTAGCCTTTACAAAACAGGGTAATCCAACTTTAGTAATAATATCCTCCTCATTTACGGGATCACCTAAATTTAGGTAATAGCTTTCAGCAGTTAAAATACCGTAAGGCTTTAAAATACTTAAGCAATCTCTTTTGTTAAAAGTAACAGCAGCTTGATACATCCCACAACTGGTATGCGGTAAGTTTAGTAATTTAAAATAGCCTTGCATATAACCATCCTCTCCAGGACTACCATGAATAGCATTAAAAACACAATCAAAAGTAATTTTATTATTATCTATAGTTACAGAAAAATCGTTTTTATCAATAGCAAATTCTTGATCTGCATCGTCTACATAAACCCATTTGTCTTTAAAGATATGTATGCGATAGGCATTATATTTAACCTTATCTAAATTTTGATATACCACGTTTCCGCTGGTAAGAGAGATCTTATATTCACTAGAATAACCTCCCATTATTATGGCAATGTTTTTTTTCATTTAAATCTAAATTATTTCAGATATTCAATAAACCATTAAAATATTCGTTTTGTAAAAATATCATTTATTTTATTCCGAAGATAAAACCTTTTAGTTTTTATATATTTGCCTACAAAAATTAGTTAAATGAGTGTCATCAATTTTCTTAAAAGTAAAGTGTTTTTTAAGCAATTAGCAATAGCAGTAGTCGCTGTGGTTGTTTTAGTGTTTTTAATGCTTAAGTGGTTAAACATTACTACAAATAATAACGAGTTTGAAACGGTTCCGGATTTGACAGGAAAATCGATAGAAGTTGCAAAAATAGAGTTAGAAAAAAACAACTTGGTAATGCAAATTCAGGACTCGGCTAATTTTAATCCCGATTACCCAAAGTTTTCTGTAATAGAGCAGGACCCAAAAGCAAGCGCTAAAGTTAAAGAAAACCGCAAAATATACATTACATTAAATCCGTCAGGATACCGTAAAATAGCAGTGCCTGATTTAAGTCATAAAAGTTTTAGACAAGCAAAACCAACAATTGAAGCATTAGGCTTTAAAATAGGAAAAACAATATATGTTGACCATATTGGTAAAGATATGGTTAGAGAATTACGTCATAAAGGAGAAACATTAAAACCTAATACAAAACTGCCTAAAACAGCAGTAATAGATGTCGTGTTAGGTAACGGTAACCGTCCTGGAGGCAATTAAATTATGGAGGACTACACACCAGAATTACAAGAGGAAGATGCAGATGGATTATTTGAACATCATTCTTTTACAGCAGATAAAGGTCAAAAACCATTACGTATAGACAAATGGTTAATGAACAAAATAGAAAACGCAACACGTAATAAAATACAAGATGCAGCCAAAAACGGAAGCATATTTGTAAACGACGTACCAGTTAAATCTAATTATAAGGTTAAACCGGAAGACGTTATTGCAGTGCGTTTTGAGCATCCACCACATGAAAACCTATTGGTAGGAGAAGATTTACCATTAGATGTTGTTTATGAAGACGACCAATTACTAGTCGTTAACAAACCAGCAGGTATGGTTGTTCATCCAGGACATGGTAATTATTCTGGGACATTAATCAATGCATTAATATTTCATTTTGATAATTTACCTAACAACTCTAGCGATCGTCCAGGATTAGTCCATAGGATAGATAAAGACACATCAGGTTTATTAGTTGTAGCAAAAACGGAAGTTGCTATGGCACATTTGTCAGCACAGTTTAAAGCTAAAACAAGTGAGCGTGAATACGTCGCAATAGTTTGGGGTAACATGGATGAGGAAGAAGGTACCATAGAAGGTAACATTGGACGTCACCCAAAAAACAGACTGCAAAACACAGTATACTTAGACGACGATGCAGACAAAGGTAAACCAGCAGTAACACACTATAAGGTTTTAGAGCGTTTAGGCTATGTAACTTTAGTCAGCTGTAAGCTAGAAACAGGACGCACACACCAAATACGCGTCCACATGAAACATATTGGACATACCTTATTTAATGACGAGCGTTATGGCGGAAACCTAATACTAAAAGGAACCACGTTTACCAAATACAAGCAATTTGTAGACAACTGTTTTAAAGTATTACCACGTCAAGCACTACACGCAAAAACACTTGGCTTTGTGCATCCTACAACAAATAAATTTATGAGTTTTGAGTCTGAAATTCCAGACGATATTCAGGAATGTATTGAAAAGTGGAGAGGCTATTCCAAACACATGGAATAAGTTATAAAATATAATTTGGGCGTTACCACAAGGGTCGCGCTATCCATTATATCTTTTTTTGCCATATATGGCAGCAAAAAAAGGATGTCATTACTATCGCTAACGCAAAGACTAGCGATAGTAAACACACATTTTAATATATAAAATTACTATAGTTTCAGCTTTTATAAAGGTCATATAATTTGTATTTTTATATCAGAAATAAAAACACAATGAAACTAGTTATATCTCCAGCAAAATCGCTTGATTTTGAAAGCAAATTACCTACAGTAAAAGCGACACAACCTCTTTTTTTAGAGCAATCCACAAAACTAAATAAGGTATTAAAAAAGCAAAAGCCTAAAGACCTATCTCAATTAATGAGTATTAGCGATAATTTAGCACAATTAAATTATAACCGTAATCAAGATTGGGCACTACCTTTTACAAAGGATAATGCTAGACCAGCAATGTATGCTTTTAATGGAGATGTGTATAAAGGGTTAGACGCTTATAATATTGCAGCAGACAAGTTAGACCTTGCCCAAGATACTATCAGGATTTTATCTGGTTTATATGGTGTTTTAAAACCGTTAGACCTAATACAACCCTACAGATTAGAAATGGGAACAAAAATGCCAGTAGGAAGCAATAAAAATCTATATGAATTTTGGAAAAAAGATATAGTCAAAGCCTTAAACCAAGAGCTAGAAGACGACGAAGTGTTTCTTAATTTAGCCAGTAACGAGTATTTTAAAGCAGTAGATACAAAAGCACTTAAAGTACCAGTCGTAACAGCAAATTTTAAAGAATTTAAAAACGGTAAACTTAAAATAATATCGTTTTATGCCAAAGAGGCTAGAGGTTTAATGGCCAAATACGTTATTGATACTAACGCTCAAACCATAGAAGATATAAAACAGTTTAACTACAATAATTATCAATTTGATGGAAACCTCTCAACCCAAAAAGACTTGGTCTTTACAAGATAATAAACGTACTCAATCAGAACGCGATTTATTTAAAGCAACAGGGAAGCCTAAAAAAAATAAGAATGTAACGTATTTACTTTCTGTAATAGCAGCTTTATTGTTAGTTAGCTTTGTGTTGCCTAAATTGTACGATCAGATAATTACTGTTTGTATAACAGACACTATCTGTTTAAATTCAGAGCATAACTTTATACTATATCCACTGTATATTTTTTGTACTATAGTAATATTGATTTTAGCAATTTATGGTGCTTATGTAGTTGGTAAAAAAATAGGAGAACGGTTTAAGGTTTAACCGTATCTTTTTTGTCCACATTAATTTTGGTTTCCGGTTTTACACGTTTTTTAATTCGTGGACGTCTAGTACCAAATGTACCTCTGTTAATTTTTCCTCGTTTGGATTTTTTATCTCCTTTACCCATTTTTTTTTATTTTAAAATTATAGTATAAGGTAGTAAAAGCACTATTTTTAAACAAGGTTATATTATTAAAGTTGTTATAAAATTTATTTGGATTTTATTTTATACTTAAATTATACGATGTTTAAACATATACATCCATATCCACCGTTTATTAAAAAAGATACCACTAAGCTAATAGTCGGTACTTTACCACCACCACGTTTTACTACTGGACAGTTATTAGAAAAAGATGTAGACTTTTGCTATGGAAGCTATTATAACAGTTTGTGGTTATATATTGATAAAATTCACAGTTTAGGTTTACGTTATGATAACTCTCATGAAGCCATCCAACAACGAAAGCGTTTTTTAATTCAAAATAAAATTGGTGTTTGTGATATTGTAGCTAGTGCAGAACGAGAAAAAATAGATGCTTCAGACCTAGGCATGACCAATATACATCTACGCGATTTAATTGGTTATTTACTAAAGTATCCAAATATTGACACCTTATTATTTACAGGAGGTAACAGCAAAAATGGACCTGAATATTTTTTTAGAAAACATATTAAAGACTATAATATTTCTTTAAAGTTGGTATCCAAAATCACGCCTAAAATTCATCAATTTATGCTACCAAATGCTGTAAACACAGTTGATAACATTAAAGCTGATTTATTCAGTAATAAAAAAGTGCGATTAATTAAAACTGTATCATTAACCTCAGGATCTGGAGCAGCAAATATCGCTATTGGTAGCAATCCATTATATAAGCAGTTAAAAGCTAAAGACCCAAGTTTTAATACTTTTGATTTTAGGGTCATGCAGTATAGTGAGTATTTTTAGTAATTAATAAATAGTACCAATAGGATGCCTATTATAGCAGGAAGTGCTTGCACAAAAAATATTTTTTTAGAAACACTCATCGCTCCATAAATACCAGCAATAGCGACACAACTTAAAAAAAACATTCTAATATTGGATTGCCAGTATTGATCAGTTATAAAAAAAGTCCATAATAATCCAGCAGCTAAAAACCCATTATACAAACCTTGGTTGGCAGCCATGCTTTTAGTAGGTTTAAAAAGCGTTTTTGGAAAAGTTTTAAAAACTTTACGACCTGTAGTTTCCCAAGCAAACATTTCAAAATATAAAAAGTATACGTGTAATAACGTTACAAATCCAATAACAAGGTTTAATAGTATATCCATAATTATCTTTTTAAAAAATTGAATCTAAAAATTGTTTAATGCTTTCTTGGTTAGCTTTTATTAAGGCTTCGCGTGCATTTTCCTTATCCTTTGGTTTTTTATCCTGAGACAATTTAAACTTACCTTCCCAAGTGTCTATTGTGATTTCAAACATTTTAATATACTCTAAATTTTTATCTAATCTAGGATTGTCGGACTCCAAAACATAGTTGTGTTCTGGAGCTTCTAAAAATTCAGTCATGGTAATCAAAGATTGTTTTAAAGCTTCAGTACTTTCAATTTTAGTCACTTTTCCAGTTAAATGTACTCTAATATAATTCCAAGTTGGTAATTGAGTAGTTGTATATACGCTAGGCGATATATAGCATTGTGGGCCATAAAAAAGGATAGTGACTTCGTTTTCATCCTTTAAAAGACTAGTCTGCGGATTATATATATCAATGTGGCCAATTAATTTACCATCAGTTTCACGATATATTAATGGTAAATGTGTAATTAAAGGAGTGTTATCCTTTACAGATATAATAGTTGCTAAAGGATATGTTTTTATCACTTCTAATAAGTGTCCTTTATCATTTTCTTGATGTTTTGCTGGAGGATACAATAGATTTATAAGGTTATAAGTTCAAAGTATTTTATTTCATTTAAAATTTACTAAATATTGTGTAGATTTATAAAATGTCTGATAAAAGTACTTCATTTTCAATAAAAAACTGGTCTCAGGACGATCAACCTAGAGAAAAACTACTTTACAAAGGTAAAGTCGCCTTAAGTGATGCCGAGTTGGTTGCCATTTTAATAGGATCTGGTAATAGACAAGAAAGTGCTGTTGCTTTATGTAAGCGTATTCTGGCGTCTACAGACAATAATTTAAGCCAATTAGGAAAACTGACCATAAAACAATTAATGGAGTTTAAGGGAATTGGGGAAGCCAAAGCAATAACTATTATTGCAGCTTTGGAGCTAGGACGTAGACGTAGAGGAGGAGAAGCACTAGAAAGAAAGAAGATAACCTCTAGTAAATCTGTATTTGAATTGATGCAACCTATTATTGGCGAGTTACCACATGAAGAGTTTTGGATAATTTATTTAAATAATTCAAATAAAGTAATTCACAAAAGCCAACTAAGTAAAGGTGGAATAACAGGTACATTAGTAGACACTAGATTGGTTTTAAAAACAGCTTTAGAGGTTGGAGCAGTAGGCTTAATATTAACACACAATCATCCTTCAGGAACTTTAAAACCTAGTCAAGCAGATAAGGATGTGACCTTAAAATTAAAATTAGCAGCACAAAGTTTAGATATAAAAGTTTTAGATCATTTAATCATTACAGAGCAAAGTTATTTTAGCTTTGCAGATCAATCTATACTGTAATATGCTATTAGTTTATACACATAAAATAACACCTAGAGTAAAGTATGTTTTTAAACAAATTTGTACTAGAATTTTAGGAGTGCCTGTTAGTTTTACTACTGTTATTGAAGAGTTTATTGCACATGATAGTTTAAAAATGTCTTATACAAGACAGCCTTTAAGTAACGAGATTTTTGTGCGTAGCAATGAGTTGCTATTTGAGCAAGGATTATCAGATATTGACATAACAGTCTTACCTTGGGAAGACACAAAATGTTTTTTTCCAACAGGAGATAAAAGTGCAGTACCATTTGATATTTTTGCAGCCTCTTTTTATTTAATTAGTAGGTATGAAGAATATTTACCACATCTTAAAGACGAGTTTGGACGCTACACAGCAGAAGAGAGTTTAGCCTATAAAAACAATTTTTTAGACCAACCTGTAGTAGATATTTGGGCATACAAATTTAAAGCTATTTTACAAGCCACTTATCCAGATTTTAGCTTTCCAGAACAAAAGTATACTGTAATTCCTGTTATTGATGTTCCTATGGCTTACGAGTATAAATTAAAAGGAATAATGCGCACTGTAGGAGGTACGTTTAAAGATTTTTTTACTTTTAAATTTAGACGCTTGTACGAGCGTTATTCGGTTTTAACCGGTTTTAAGCGTGATCCATTGGATAATTACAAGTATATTATTAATAAGCAAAAAGCTTCAAAATATAAGTTTGTGTTTTTCTTTTTATTAGGCGATTTTTCAACCTATGATAAAAATATCAATCCTCAAAAGCAAAAGTTTATTTCGTTAATCAAACACATTGCAGATTATTGCAAAATAGGTATCAAGACCTCTTTTTTTGCTTTAACAAATTTGGATTTATTAAAAGAAGAGAAAACAAGAATGGAGGGTATTATAAACAATGCTATAGTGGGTTCTAGACACTCGTTTTCTAAAGTTAATTTGCCAGAATCATATCGTAATTTAGTCGAGTTAGAAATTCCTGAAGACTATACCATGGGTTACGTTAATCATTTAGGGTTTAGAGCCGGAACGTGTACTCCATTTTTATTTTATGATGTAGATTTTGAAGTGCAAACACCGCTTAAAATTGTCCCTTATCAAGCATTAGATTTTGCATTTTTAAAATATCACTCGTTATTAGATAAACAACAATCTTTAAAAAGATTAATTAAAAGTATCAAAAATGTAAATGGTACTTTTGTACCTGTGTTTCATAACTACACCTTTAATAAACAAGAACGTTGGAAACATTTTAAAACCTTATTCAATATTATTTTAGATGTTAAAAAAAAATAAAGTAGAACATATATTTTTTGATTTAGATCACACGCTTTGGGACTTTGACAAAAACTCTGCTTTAACCTTTGATTTTCTTTTTAAGAAACATGAGGTTAATACTAAATTAGCCGATTTTTTAAAATTTTACGAACCCATAAATCTTAAATATTGGAAATTATATAGAGATGAAAAAGTATCTAAAGACAATTTGCGTTACAATAGATTAAAAGAAACCTTCGATGCTTTACAATTTAGCATTGAAGATGATTTGATTAACACAATATCTGAAGATTATATTAACCATCTAAGCAGTTTTAATCATGTATTTGATGGCACTATAGAGTTGTTGGATTACCTTAAAACCAAATATAATTTACATATTATCACAAATGGATTTAAGGAAGCACAAAACAATAAATTAAAAGGATCTAAGTTAGATCATTATTTTACTACAGTTACAAGTGCAGAGGTTGCAGGTGTTAAAAAACCTAACCCTCAAATTTTTAATTTTGCATTAAAGTTAGCTAATGCCAATTCGGCTAATAGTATCATGATAGGAGATAATTATGAAGCAGATATTTTAGGCGCATTAGATATTGGATTGGATGCCATTTGTTTTAATTACCACAAAGCAGAAATTAGTCCAGAAATTAAGGTTGTTAATCATTTATTAGACATTAAAAAATATTTATAATTATGAAAATTTCAAATAAAGTAAGTGTAATTTTTATCATGTTAGTAAGCTTACTAACAAGTGTCAACGCACAAGACAAGTTAAATAATTACAAGTATGTTGTAGTTGCTAATCAATTTGATTTTCAGTCAGAACCTGATCAATATAGATTAAATGGTTTGACTACGTTTTTATTACAAAAACAAAATTTCACTGTATTTAGTAATACCGATGTTTTACCAGACGATGCTATAGCAAATGGTTGTTTAGTATTGTATGCAACATTAAATAATTCATCTTCATTATTTAAGACCAAAGTAAACGTCCAATTTGAAAACTGTAAAAAAGAAATTGTATTTACTTCGGATATTGGCGAGTCTAGAGATAAAAAGTACATCGTAGCCTATAACGAAGCAACACGTAATGCATTTAATACCTTTTCAAGTTTTGAGCACACCTATAAAGCGACAACAGAAAATAGTACAACAACGCAAGTGGAAGCGCTAAAACAAGAAATAGAAACCTTAAAAGCTAATAAAGTAACTGAAGAGAGTCCTAAAGTAACAGCTATAGATAAAACTAAAGATGAGGTTGTTAAAGCAACCAATACAGCTGTCAAATCCAATAGTAATTTAGAGGTAGCTACTACAGCAGATAACACCTTAAAAGCCCAATTAATAACAGGATCTGTATTTAGTTATAATCTATTAGACGCAAATAACACTGTTGTTTATACTATTCTATTTTCAGGTAAAGAGGATTATTACATTGTAAAAGGACAAGACGCTTTAATCTATAAAATGAATAATCAATGGGTATTGGCACACTACGTTAATAATGACCTACAGATAAAGGCAATTAATATTAAGTTTTAGTAACCATATTTTTCCTTCCAACGTGACCTTAAAAAGTCGCGTTGGGCATTTTCCCTAGCATTATTTCCTGGGTCGTATAACTTAGTATTACTAACCTCTTTTGGTAAAAACTCTTGACTAGCAAAATTATTTTCATAATTATGACTGTACTTGTAGTCTTCGCCATAACCAATCTCTTTCATTAATTTAGTTGGTGCATTTCTAATATTTAAAGGCACACTTAAATCTCCAGTTTGTTTAACCAATTGTTGAGCATGGTTAATAGCCATATAAGCAGCATTACTTTTTGGCGAACTTGCTAAATAAGTGGCACACTGACTTAATATAATTCTAGACTCAGGGTAACCAATCGTGCTTACAGCCTGAAATGTTGTATTAGCCATAACCAATGCAGTTGGATTAGCATTACCAATATCTTCACTAGCTAAAATTAGCATACGTCTAGCAATAAATTTTACATCCTCACCACCTTCAACCATTCTAGCCAAATAATACACAGCAGCATTTGGGTCGCTACCTCTAATGGATTTTATAAAAGCAGACACAATATCATAATGCTGCTCTCCAGTTTTATCATAACGCACAGTATTATTTTGTACCTTGTCTAAAACCATAGCATCTGTTATTGTAATAATAGGTTTATCCTCACTATTAACAACTAGTTCAAAGATGTTTAAAAGTTTTCTAGCATCACCACCTGACAAACGCAATAAGGCACTCGTTTCATTAAGTTTTATAGTCTTTTTAGATAAGTATTCGTCTTTTTCAATCGCACGCTTTAAAAGGTCCTCTAAATCACTTTTTTCAAAAGCTTTTAAAATATAAACCTGACAGCGTGACAATAATGCCGATATTACCTCAAAACTTGGATTTTCAGTCGTTGCACCAATTAGCGTTACCCAACCCTTTTCTACAGCTTGTAATAAACTATCTTGCTGTGATTTGCTAAATCTATGAATCTCATCAATAAACAAAATTGGGTTTTTAGCAGTAAATAAACCACCACTATTTTTAGCCTTCTCAATAACCTCTCGCACATCTTTAACACCAGAGCTAATTGCGCTTAAAGTATAAAAAGGACGCTTAGAGGTTTGCGCAATAATATTAGCCAACGTTGTTTTTCCAATACCAGGAGGTCCCCAAAGTATCATACTAGGTATAATGCCTTGATTAATATGACTGGTTAAAGTCCCGTTTGGACCTACTAAATGTGACTGACTTATATAGTCGTCTAAAGTTTGTGGACGTAATCGTTCTGCTAAAGGCGTGTTCATAACTGTAAAATTAAATTAAATTTTGTTTAGGCGTGTCTTTTTTGCGCATTCTTAACAAAAAAGTCTGGCTTTCATTACTCAATCTTTTTGCTAAGGCAAAAAGGATTTTAGACAAATCATTCAATTACGAAGTCATCACGATTTCTTTCTAAATAGTATTCATGAGTAATCCTTCACGCAGTAACCGACTGACATTATTGCAAGACATTAAAAGTGGTTAACTATTTGCTATATGTATTGCAAATGAAACAACAAGAACCTTTTAAGTTTACCATAGACGTTATTGCTTATCCAATAGGGTTTGTAATATTGCTATGGTTAATTTTTGCTATCGAAATTAGGTTTGGATTTTCCCTTAATTTTTTAGGCATCTATCCTCAAAAAATAACAGGGTTAATAGGCGTGATTTGCAGTCCGTTTATACATTCTGGGATTTCCCATTTATGGCATAATACCATACCTTTATTTGTGTTAAGTACAGCCTTGTTTTATTTTTATAGACCTATCGCATTTAAAGTACTGTTGTATGGCATACTATTATCTGGTTTTTTAACTTGGTGCATTGGTAGACCATCTTACCACATAGGAGCAAGCGGATTAATATATGTATTAGCTAGTTTTGTTTTTTTTAAAGGTGTTTTTGCCAAACACTATAGGCTAATTGCATTGTCCTTACTAGTCGCTTTTTTATATGGTAGTATGATATGGAATACTATTCCTTTGGAGGAAGGTATCTCTTGGGAAGGTCATTTAAGTGGTTTAATCGTGGGATTAGTATTTGCTTTATTTTTTAGAAAACAAATAGCAAAACCGAAAAGGTATGTTTGGGAAGAACCCGATTACAACGAAGACGATGACGAGTTTTTAAAACATTTTGATGAAAACGGTAATTTTATCGAAACCACAGTAGAGGAGGAGTTACCTGAAAATAATCTTCCAGAAGTAACGCTTCCTGTTACTATTAGTTATACTTATAAAAAAAATAAAGAGTTATAGACGTTGTCTTACCGCTTCATATAAAAAGGCACCACAAGCAACACTAACATTTAAAGATTCTATTTCACCTAATAAAGGTAGTTTAGCTTTCTCATTAGCTATTTTTAATATAGATGGATTTATACCACGACCTTCAGATCCCATTATAATAGCACAGGGCTCTTTAAACGAAACATCAAATAAGGTGTTATCTGTTTTCTCTGTAGCAGCAATAACTTTAATATCTGAAGCTTGCAGAAAAAACACAGCGTCTTTAATGTGATCCACTCTACAAATAGGCACTTTAAATACTGCACCAGCACTTGTTTTAATAGTATCGCCATTTACTGGAGCAGCACCTTTACTTTGTATTATTATTCCGTCTACTCCAGTACATTCTGCAGTACGTATTATAGCACCAAAGTTTCTAACATCACTAAGTTGATCTAATAATAAAAAAAGCGGAGTTGTATTTTTTTTAGACACCATGTCAAACAACTCCTCAATGTCATAAAACTTAACAGGTGCAATTTGTGCAACAGCACCTTGGTGATTGTTTTTTGTTAATCTATTTAATTTTTCAACCGGAACGTAAGACGAGTTAACTCTCTTGTCCTTTAATACTGTTTCTAATTCTTGAAACAAGTCGCCTTTTAGTCCTTTTTGTAAAAAGACTTTATCTACATGTTCGCCAGCATTTAAAGCTTCAATAATAGCTCTAAGTCCAAATATCTGAGTTGTTTTATCCATGTCGCAAAGGTATAAAAAAAGAGCCTGATATAAATCAGGCTCTTTTAAATTTATTAATTAAGGTTTAATTACTCTGCAGCAACAACCTCATCATCTGCATTTTTTAATATGTATTTACCACCAACAACACTTAATGTTCCTAGTAATACTTGACCATTCCCACCAGCAGCACTTTGTGGGCTGTTAGAAAAGTAAGTTGCAGGGAAATCAATGCTAGCATTGAATGTTCCAACGTGATTTATAGTTAAAGTAAATGGTAAAGCAAAATCTCCATCTAAGATTTCATTTTCATCTGCATCTAAACCTAAATCTACTTCATATAAGTCAGCAACGATTACGTAATCACCATCAGCTAAAGGACCTCCTGGAGCTGTTGTGTTTCCTGGATTAGCAGCTGCGTTTGCAGCACTAATTTCTTCTGGGCAACTTGCCCATGAGAACCAAGAACCTAAGTAAAAATCGTAATCTATTAAGTCACATAATGAGTCAGTATGATCAACAGTTTCGTCATCTAAATCAGTTTCAAGTATTTTTTGCTCGATAGTAACATAACTTACTGTTTTGTCAAAATCCATTACAGCAACTAACTCATCACTAACATAGTTAGTAACTTCTAAGTCAATAAAGATAGCTCCACCTGCAGCTAATCCATTTTTGTTGTCAGCACTTGTTAATTTAAATCTTAAATTTTCAGTACCTTCTTTTAGAACGTCTTGTACAGCAGTAATGTTAAAAGTATGGTTTTCTGCATATGCAGGAAATTCAATTTTGTAACCAAACGCTCCAAAACCATCATCCACAGATGTTGCACCAGTAGCTAATCCGTCAGCATCGCTAACAATATAGTCAGAGTTAGAACCACCAGAAACTAATTCTAGTTTAAAGTCCATTTCTTCTTTATAAGTAGCATCTGTTGTTAAAGAAACAGTAATTGTTTCTCCTTCCATTATACTAGTAGCAGATTGCCCTGTCATAGATACAGTAGGCTTATCTGTAGTAGTGTAATTTACATCATCATTAACACATGATGTAAGCGCTACAACAGTACATGATAATAATATATTTTTAATGTATTTCATCGTCTTATATTTTTTATTGTAAAGTTAATATCCAAGTACTTCCAGAATATATAGGTCCAGCAGATCCACCAATACCAAATTCAGGGAATACTAATTGTCCTGTAGCTTGGTCAACATAACCTGGACTACCTTGGATAATTTCGTTAGAAAATTGCCATTCAGTAAAGATTAAGTTACCAGCACAAGCATAGAAGTAAGACTTGTAAGTGTTGTTTGGCCATCCAAACATACTATTTAATTCATAGTTACCAGCTCCTAAGTGTACAATCGTGTGGTTAGCAGGTGTTGCATAGTTTACACTATACGTTCCAGCTAAATCAGTACGACATAATTGTAATCTTACTAAAGTAGATTCTAATTGCTCAGAAATTACTACGTTATCTACTGTTACTAATGTTTTTAGGTTAACTACAAAAACAGTAGTTTTTGCATTATCTAAAGCATCGTTATTAACTTTAATTGGAATTAAATCAAATGTTGAGTTAGCAGGTATAGTTGTTTCTAAAGTTGTATCAACCCAGTCAAAATGTGTTCCAGGAACAGCTATAGGATATTTTCTAACATCATCACTTGGATCAAGTGGTGTATTATTAATATCTAACATTGTTTCTAAATCAGCTAATTCATCGTCAGATATTTTTAAATCTGCAAATGTTCCAATTTCATAAGACATAGTGATCGTTGATCCTGAAGGTTGTCCTGATTGTCCACCAATTAGGTGAACAGGAATATCAAAATCAAACTGAGCACCTGGCTCTTCAACAAAGTTCCCTAAGTTATCGTCAGTTTTAAAACCAACTACTAAAGGACCGTTAAATGTTTCATTGTCTACATCAATTTCGTCATCAACGATACATGATGCTAAAAGCGAGCAGCTTAAAACTGCTAACAAATAAGTTCTTAAATTTTTCATTTCTTTTCTTTTTTATAGTTTATTGTGCCCAGAATGGTCCTGTTGCAAATGCTTGTGCACTGCTTACTGGAGGAACATTAGAAGCATTTGATATTAACTCAGACGAAGGATATAATAATCTTTTTGGTCTAGTTGATGATTGCGCTGTTGTAGCTAAAGGTATTCCTGAAGGATATCCAGTTCTTGTAAACTCGATATAAGATTCTAAACCATTAATTCCATTTAAAGCAACCCATTTTTGTCTCATGATAGCTTCAGTTTTCTCAGCATCTGTTCCAGCCCATCCAATAGTTGGAGCAGTTGGGTTATAAGTAGAAGAATCTAATCCAAATAAGTTGAAAGACGCATCAATACCAGCTTGAAATGATGTTTGAGCATCACCACTTAATTTACCTATTAACTGCGCTTCAGCTTGTAATAAGAAAGATTCAGCAGCTGTCATTAAATAACCATCTTGAGCAGAGTTTATTACTAAACCTGGTCCAATTGGAGAAAGACTTTCTGGAGATTGAGTACCATCAAAACCTTGTGTATGTCCAACATATTGGTCATCATCATTTAATCCGTAAAGTGCACTTAATCTAGCATCTGGTACAGCTCCAGGGAAGTTACCTTTTAAGAATTCAATTGCGTAATCAGATCCTCTGTAAAAATTATAACTTACTGAAGTAGACTCATCATTAGAGAACATTAAAGCGTAAAATGGATTTTGTTGTGCAACTTGTCCATCAGAATATCCTGGATTAATTACAGCATCAACTGCAATAAAGTTACTACCATCTAGTGCAGCAAATTGTGCATCTAAATACGTTGCTAATTCAGCATCATTTCCTAAAGTATAAGCTTTAGTTGCTTGTCTTAATAATAGTCTTAATTTAATTGTGTTACCTAAAGTAGCCCAATTTGACATTGCTCCACCGTAAACGATATCCTCTGATCCTACAGCTGTTGCTGATCCAGAAGAAGCTATTAAAGCAATTGCTTCATCAATTTCAGTTACTAAAGATCTGTAAATCGTAGCATCATCATCATAAGAAGGCGTTAAGTTATCAATACCTTTATGTGCTTCTGTGTAAGGAATATCACCATATAAATCTACTAAATACTGAAAGTAATATGCTTTCATAATTTTAGCAATCGCTTTATGGTTGTTATACTCACTACCATCGTAATCTATGATTGCTTGAAAGTTAGCAGTCGTTAAATAAAGACCATCGTAAATATCATCGTAAAATCCATTGTCGATCGCTAATGAGAATTCTTCAGAGAAACCACCTGTAAAAGCATTTACGTTAGCTCCCCATCTGTTCATCATTACGTTTCCTAGAATGTTCATTCTTCTAGCTTGTTGTCTGTATGTTGATGCTAATGCACCTGCTAATACTAAATCAGGCGTTACAACATCTGCAGATGGACTATTTGGATTGTCATTGATATCCAAATAATTACTACATGACATAGTAATTGTAAGAATTACTAATAATATAATATTAAATTTTGTTTTCATCTTTGAATTTTATTAAAAAGTTAAATTAACACTTAGTCCGTAACTTCTAGTTGCTGGATATTGTCCAGATACACTTAAACCTTGAGCATTTCCTGTAGTGTTAGAGAATTCTGGATCAGCGTATCCTCTGTTTTCTTTAGGTAATACAACAAACGGGTTTCTTGCATTTACACCTACTCTTACTGAGCTAAATCCAATAGCATCTAATGCTTTTTGGTTAAGGCTATAACTTAATGAAAGCTCTCTTACTTTAAATGCAGTTGCATCTAATACAAAGTTTTCTGATACATCTCTATATTCATTAGAGAAATAATCTAAGTAGTTAGCGTAAGTAGTTCCACCTGTAACAACGTTTGTGTTAGCAGCATAAACTCCTGGAGAAGTTTCGATAGCAGAGTTAGGGAAAATAAATCCTCTTCTTCCGTTTTCAGCAGATTCTACTAAGTGTCCACTCCATGATAACCAGTCTTTAGTACCAGCCCAGAATTGACCTCCTGTTCTGTAATCAAATACACCAGCTAATCTAAATCCTTTATAAGTTAAAGAAGTACTTAATCCTAATACATAGTCAGGGTTTGCAACTCCTAAATTAATAAACTCAGACGTTTTTAATGGGTTTCCTGTAGAAGGGTCAATTAAGACACGTCCATTAGGATCTCTTTGGTAACCTGTACCTTTAATTAAAGGGAAAGCTTCACCTACTGTAGCGAAGATACCTACATCTGCATTTCCGTTTCCTAATGAAACTTCATCAGTGTTATCAGATACTTTCTTAACGATTGTTTCATCAGAAGCAATGTTAAAGTTTAAGTCCCATCTAAAGTTATCATTTCTGATTGGTGTAATACCTAAATCAACTTCGTAACCTTTAGTTTCTGTTTCTCCAATGTTAATTGTAGATTGAGTTAATCCAGAAGCTGTAGATGAAGTAACGTTTGTTACTAAGTCAGTGTTATTTGTTACATAGTAAGAAGCTCCAATTGTTACACGGTCTCCTTTAAAGAATGCTAAGTTTAACCCTATCTCTTTGTTTGTAATAAACTCATTAACTAAGTTTGGATCTGCTACACTTGTGTCTACACCAAAAGAGTTAAGACCTCCAAAAGGGAATCCACTAACTTGGTTGTAAGTATTGTTGATTTCATAAGTTCCTACACGATCATTACCTACTCTTGCGTAGTTAGCTGATATTTTAGCGTAGTTTAAAACATCTCCTTTTAATTCTGGGAATGCTTTAGTTGGAATGAATGCTAAACCTGCACTTGGGTAGAAGAAAGAGTTGTTATCACTATTTAATCTTGAAGTCCAGTCATTTCTACCTGTTAAAGTAGCAAATAAGAAATCTTTATATCCTAAATCCACACTTGCAAATACAGCATAACTTCTGTTTCTAGAAGAACTGTTAGATACTGTTGGTGTTCCTGTAATGTTGTCAATGTTATAAAAACCAGGGATAGTTAAGTTACTACCTGCAACACTTGTGAATGTAGATAAGTTATCTTGTATGTTGTTACCTAATGTTGCTTTTAATGAAACATCATCATTTAACATATAATCAAAGTTTAAGAAGATATCGTTATAGATATTCTTAGATTCTTGATTGTTTGTACTAAAGTTAGATACAGTAGAGTGATCTCCACCACCAACACCTAAAAGGTCAGTATATCCATTAGTATATCCTAAAAAGTTGCTGCTAAAAGTTCTTAAACTTGAAAGAGAACTTACGTTAATGTTATCGTTAATTTGGTATTTTAAATTGATGATACCGTTAAAACGATCAGACTCATCATTGTTTCTGATGTTATCTCTCATCCAGTATGGACTTCTGTAATATGATGTCCAGTGGTATTGATTTAAAGGTTGAGAAAACTGTCCAACAGGAATGTTAGTTGCAGTTTGTAGTAACTCAGTAAATAAAGCAGAAGTAGTAGTACTTGTTTTAGAGTTAACATAGTTAATGTTACCACCTAATTCCCATTTTCCGATTGTTTTACCAGCCTTAAATAAGATGTTTGTTCTACCTAATTCATCTCCATCTACAACAAAATCAGTGTTTTGTCTGTTAACAGATAATAAAGCGTAAGATGTTGCATCTCCACCTGAGATAGAAACTCCTGTTTGCTTAATTGTACCTGTTTTAAAGAAATCTTTAATATTGTCTTCAATAGCAGAATATGGTGCCATAATGTAAGATCCATCAGCTTGCGCTAAACCTACAGGCATTATTGATCCATCAAATTCTGGACCCCATCCTCCGTTTTCATATGCTACGTGACCACCATTCCAACCTTGACCGTACTTAGTCTGTCTTTTTGGTAAGAAAGAAACTGACTCAAATTGAATTGAGCTGTTAAAATCAATTTTGATTTTTTCATCACTAGTTCCTCTTTTAGTAGTAACGATGATTACACCATTAGCTCCTTGAGAACCGTAAAGTGCACTACCTCCAGCTCCTTTAATAACGTTTGTAGATGCAATGATCTCAGGCGAAAGATTTGCTAAAGTATTTGCTGAAGAAATCGCTCCATCAATTACAATTAACGCTTCGTTACTACCTGTTAACGATCTGTTACCTCTTAATACAATACGAGTTGATTGATTAACACCGTTATTAGTCGTGTTAATTTTTAATCCTGATACTTTACCAGCTAAACTCTGTATTACGTTAGGGTTAGAAGCCTGTGTCAGCACTTCTGCGTCTACAGTTTCAGTAGCAGCAGTAAGCTCATCCGCTTTTCTTTCAATACCTAAAACGGTAATTACTACTTCGTCAAGAGCATTATCAGGCTCAAGGCTTACATTAATACTGTTACTAGCACCAACTTTTACTTCTTTAGTACCGTAACCAACATAACTAAATGTTAAAACACCACCAGTTGTTACACCAATAGAGTAATTACCATCAAAATCTGTTGTCGTTCCTTGAGAAGTTCCTTTAACTACAATAGTTGCCGAAGGTAAAGGCAACCCATTTTCGTCAGAAACAACTCCTGAAACTGTTTTGTCTTGTGCGAACGATAGTTGCACAACAAACGCTAGAAATAGCGTTAAAATTCCACTAAACTTTGTTTTCATTTTATAATTTATTTGAATTAGTCTATGCCAAAAATCATAATAAAAAGTTAATTAAACAATATTTATTGGTTAAAATTTCATTTTTTTTTTGAAATATTCAATAATAACATGAGTTTTACCTAAAAATTAGCAGTTAAACTTAGGTGTATCTTAGAATTTGAGAATTTTACTTTTTCATTTTCTGTCTTACCATTAGCGTATATAAAACGTAGTAATCCGCTGTTTGTTAATACGCCAAATCCAAAGCCAAAACCTATAATATTTTCATTTTGGTTTAGTAGTTGGTTTTTAAAGTTTGCATAGTCTAAAACTGTATTTACAAACACGCCTTCGCTTAACGTGTGCCTATATTCTGTCATTAGCATATTAAGGCTGTTTGCACTTAGGCTGTTTTCTGTAAAACCTCTAATGTTATTTATTCCTCCAAACCTATATAGTTCGTTGTCAAAATAATTATCAGATTCAAGTCTATGTATTAGTGCTTTAGTATAAATACTGTTGGTGTGATTTAATTTAAATATGTGCTCTCCAATAATGGTTATTAAGGTTTGCTTAGTGTTGTTTGTGGTTGTTTTTCTAGAGCCTGTTCCAAACTCTAAACTTAAATCGGTTTTTGTTTTGAAAATTCTTTCTGCGTTTTGTAATGTTTTGTATTGATGTTTTATGGTAAAAAGTTGGCTATTAAAGTCGGTGATGTTAGTAAAATCTTCGGTGTTTGATAAGTTGCTCGATTCGGTGGATTCAATCCCTGCATATATGCGATTAGCGTCGTTTAATTGGTAGTAAAGGTTTCCTTTTTGTTTTGTATTTATAAAAGAGGAGTCTCGTTTTATGATTTGTAACGATGCTTCAATGCCTATTGGCGATGAAAATATGTAAGGTAGAGTGGTTGTAAGATTGAAATTTTTTTGGTCACTTTCATCGCTCTTGTAATTTAGGTACAAGGTTTCTCCGTAATTTAAATTATTATTTAAGCTTAAATCAAGGTATCCGTTAAATTCAATTTTATTTGTGTTTTCGTTGGTGGTAAATCCAATGTATCCATCAAAATTATTGCTGGTTAGTTTTTCTAAATAAAGGTATAAGTGAGTTGAATCTTTAGTAAATAATATTTCTGCACTTTTTGATTGTCTTGCAAAACTTAAATTGTTTAGTGATTTTGTTTTTTTATTAATGGCTTCAATATTGAAGATCTTGTTTTTATTAATTTTCAAAAAACGTTTTAAAAAGGACTTCGAAAATTTTTCGTATCCTTTAATTACTATTTTATCAAGACTTCTTTTATTGTCGTCATCACTAATTATCAGTTTAGCTGTTAATGTGTTTTGATCACGACTAATAATGTCGCTTAGTTTTAATGTGGAAAAGGGGTTGCCTGCAGAGGCTATTATTTTATTATACTTTATAAGTTCGTTCTCTATTTTGCTATAGGGAATTATAACCTCGTTGTCTTTAGTTATTTTTAAATTCAATTTTGAATAATAGGTTTGCTTAGTAATAGAGCTATCTAGTGTTATAGCTAAAAATTCTATTTTGTTTTTTAATTGTAGTAAAACTGAAAAAACTGAGTCTTTATTTTCTGTAATACTAAAAAGTGTGTTATTAATATAACCGTTCTTCTTAAGTTTATTTTGAAATAGTGTTATTTCATCCTCTAAAGACTGTAAGGTTTCGTGTTTTTTAGTGTAATCATAAAATGAAATTATTTTATCATCATTTGAATCAACTCCAGAAATATTTAAAACTAATTCTTGGCTCCAACTAAATTGAAATAGAAGAATAAAAAGTATTGATGTTGCTGTTTTTAGATTCAAGATGTGATAATTATGTTTTAGAGGATAAAATAACGCAAAATTCTTACTATATAATATGGTGCTGTGATTTATTTTTAAATTCTATTGAAAATTAATGTGTTATGATTTGATTAATTAAATATAATCACTACATTTGCACCCCTCTTAAAGAGAGGTAACATAAAATTATATTAAAGT
>TARA_R110000751_G_scaffold8822_2_pt1 | contig 96238 bp, 84 predicted proteins | sample TARA_R110000751 | Tara Oceans TARA_R110000751 (sample SAMEA4398001) | marine metagenome | biome: Polar Biome; feature: [MES] marine water layer (ENVO:01000295) within the mesopelagic zone...; material: water (ENVO:00002006), including particulate matter (ENVO:01000060) such as...... | reverse complement strand
GAGCCGCGAACGCCGCCGCAATACGGCGCGGTTCAGATCGAGGGAATGGTCGTCAAACGGACCGCCCCGCATGGCATATCGCAGGTCGTCTCTGGTCAGCCCGATATCAGCGAGTTGATGATCATTGAATTCGTGCAGCGTGCGGAGATCGCGTCGATTGCTGTAGCGCCTGCGCAGAGAGACAATCACAGACCAGAATGCGCCCCAGGTTGTTTTGCGTTTGCCCGTGGCCAGGGTTCCGAGACTTTTTTGCAGACTGATCATAGTATCTCTCCTTTCCGAACCTGCCATCGCTAGAAATCAAACAGGTTTCCATGATTTGGGCGTGTTTCCGCTTCGCATTGCACATTGAATTTTCGGAAAACACAGCCCGCCGCACCGTGTTGTGATCGGCACTTGCAGTCTTTCCAAAACTCGACTAATTAATCCAGTGAATGTTTCATATGTAATCAATCAGCATTATTGATGGGATACCCATGGCTGCGCCTCTTGATATCGACCAGCTCAGAACATTTATCGCCATCATCGACATGGGCAGTTTCACCCGTGCCGCCGATGAGGTGAACAAAACACAATCGGCCGTCTCCATGCAGATGCGGCGGCTGGAAGAACGCGTCGGCAAGCCATTGTTTGAAAAGGCCGGGCGGATGAACCGGTTGACTGGCGACGGTGAACGTTTGCTGACCTTTGCCCGCAAGCTGGTGCGGCTTAACAATGAGACTTTGGCCGCCTTTGATGATGAGGCGCTGGCCGGGACGATCCGGCTTGGAACACCCGATGATTACGCCGACAGATACATGCCGGATATCATTGCCCGCTTTGCCAAGACGAATCCGAATGTGGAACTGACGATTGCCTGTGAACCATCGAAGGATCTGTGCGAAAGGCTCAACCGCAATGAGTTGGATGTGGCGTTGGTCACACACAATCCGAAGGTGAGAAACTCCATCATGGTGCGGTCCGAACCGCTTTTGTGGGTGACGTCGATGGCCCATTCGGTACACACGGAAACACCGGTTCCGCTGGCTGTCGGTCGGCGCGATTGCGATTGGCGCCAACTTGGCTGCGCTGCCCTTGAATCCGTGGGACGCGACTATTCTATCCTGTTTACCAGCTGGTCGTCCACCGTGGTGGCCTCAGCCGTCCTGGCCGGCCTTGCGGTATCGTTGCTGCCCGAATCGGCGCTTCGCCCTGGCATGCGGATCCTGAGCGCCGCTGAAGGCTTTCCGTCGCTGCCTCCCGCCGAGATAGGACTGATACGCCGCCCCGGTGTCAGCACGGTTCTGATGGATGCGATCAGCGACCACATTGCCGCCAGTCTGGACAATATGACGGCCAGTGACGGTACCCATGACGCCATGTCCACCCACCGGCTGCAGCAGAACCGACAGCGCAACGGATTGATGTTTTCCAGTTGGTAACCCAAAAATCAGGACCCGGTCTTGACCCTTGGGCCTGATACGGGCGCTATGGCACCATGAGAAATTCAACCCCCAAAGCCGATTCGCAGAGCAATATCACCGAATATTCGGTCAGCGAGCTATCCGGCTCTATCAAGCGCACGATGGAAGATGTTTTCGGGCATGTGCGCATTCGCGGCGAAATATCGGGGTATCGGGGGCCGCATTCTTCCGGGCATGCCTATTTTTCGATGAAAGACGACCGGGCGCGCATTGAGGCGGTCGTCTGGCGCGGTGTCTTTTCCAAGCTGAAATTCAAGCCGGAAGAAGGCATGGAAATGATCGCCACCGGCAAGGTCACAACCTTCCCCGGCGGCTCCAAATATCAGATCGTCATCGATTCTCTTGAACCCGCCGGTGCCGGCGCCTTGATGGTTCTGCTGGAAGAACGACGCAAGAAACTGGCTGCCGAAGGCCTGTTTGATGAGGCCCGCAAACAGCTTCTGCCCTATATGCCGCGGGTGATCGGTGTGGTCACATCACCGACCGGAGCGGTGATCCGCGATATATTGCACAGGATCAACGACCGTTTTCCGGTTCACGTGATTGTCTGGCCGGTGCGCGTGCAGGGCGAGAGCAGTGGCGATGAGGTGGCCGCCGCCATCCGCGGTTTCAACGCGCTGCAACCGGGAGAACCTGTTGCCCGGCCGGATGTGCTGATTGTCGCCAGAGGCGGCGGCAGCCTTGAAGACCTGTGGGGCTTCAATGACGAGGCCGTGGTCCGGGCTGCAGCCGATTCACAAATTCCTCTGATCTCCGCCGTTGGCCATGAGACCGACTGGACCCTGATAGACCACGCAGCCGATGTGCGCGCACCGACACCCACGGGCGCGGCCGAAATGGCGGTGCCGGTCAAGGCCGAGTTGCAGGCATCTGTTGCGGCTCTGGCGGCACGGCTCTCCGGCAGCATTTCGCGCGCCCTGGATACGGATCGTCAGGATTTAAGGGCACTGGCCCGGGCATTGCCATCGATTGACATGCTGCTGGCACTGCCCCGCAGACGGTTTGACGAAGGCGCCAGCGCGCTGGGACGGGCACTGCAACTCAATACGGCAGACAAACGACAGCAATACGAGCGCCGCGCAGCCCGGTTGACGCCGGCCACGCTGCATCGCCAGGTGATGGAAAAGGCACAGCAGGTCAGCGCACTTGCCACCCGGGGCGAACGGCAGATCGAGCGCCGGCACGACCATCTGGCAGCGCGGGTCTCGAATGCTTCGGCACGGCTGACCTTGCGCCCTGCCCTGGACAGGCTGGCGCGCAGCGGGGAACGTTTGCAAGGGTTGGCCAGACGCTCGGATGAAGTGATGGCGCTGCATATCGAGCGGCGGCGGCGTCAATTGCTGGAAGCGGGCAGACTGATGAACTCAATGTCCTATCGCAATGTGCTGAGCCGCGGCTATGCCGTGGTGCGTGGTGCTGACGATACGACCATTGTCAGTGCTGATGCGGTGTCTTCCGGCGATGGCGTGTCCATCGAGTTCATCGATGGACGTGTCAATGCTCTGGTTACGGGCGGCACACCTGCTCCCCGCAAAGCCGCCGCTGCACCACAAAAGCCGGACAGAAAAAAATCCGGTGCCAGCAAGGATCAGGGCAGCCTGTTCTGATCAGCGGCCTGGTCCAGTGTTTCGGCGATCAGCGCTGCATTGCCATCATAGCGATGGCCGCCTGGAACGGTCACGACCCTGTAGGGTGCCGTTTGGCGGCAAGCCATATCGCTTTCCCCCTCACCTGTCAGACATAACACATGATTGGCGGGCAAGGCGTCAATGGCAGCGGAAACATCATGGTCTCCGTGCACAATACCCAGCATTCCGAGAAAGGTTATCTTGAATTCGGTGCGCTGGAACGGGCTCAACAGGGCAAGCAGGACCGTCTGGGCACGGGTTTGCTCGTTCATCAAAGGCCAGGCCAGGGGCAATGTATCTGCACCGAAGGAATAACCGCCCAGTATGACCCGATCACTGTGCCAATAGTCGGTAAAATGGGCAACGATCAGATCGGTATCACGGGCCATGGTCTCAGGTGCCTGCTCATACCAGAAGTAACGCAGCGAATTGATGCCGACGACACCGTAGCCCCGTTCGGCAAGCGCATCGGCAAAACTTTGAAGCGTGCGGCTCCAGCCACCGTCCCCCGACCACAAGACCACAATGCCTCTGACTTCCCCTTTGGGTTCTGTCAGATGCAGCGGCAAATCCGAAAAGGGCGCATCAACGGCAACCCTTCCAATGCCAAAAATCAGCAAAAGCGTTGTCAGGATCGATTTCAACGTTTGATGACCTTCATGGGGCCACCGGAAATCAATGCGGTTATATCAAAGAGCACCTTTGGCAGGGCAAAGCCGCCCGTGCAGGCAAGGTAATGCGGAGACCAGACCGGATCGAATTTCTCCTTGAAGGCGCGCAGCCCCTCAAAATGATAGAAATCTTCGCCCCGCTGGTAGATCATTGTGCCTATGTGATTCCATGAGGTCGCAAGCCGGTGATCCGATAGGCCGGCGAGAGGTGCAGCACCCAGATTGAACCATCTGAAGCCCTGTTCCTGTGCATTCAGCAGCAATTTGGCAAACAGGAAATCCATCAGAACCGCGGATATATTTGGCCGATATCGCATCAGGTCTATGGACATTTCCTCTTGCTGACCGGAGGCGAGAATATTGGCGAAGGCGACGATTTTTCCTTCGTGGCGGACGATGGCGAAATCAAAATTCAACAGATAGTTTTCGCGGAAATTGCCCAATGCAAACTGCTTTTCAGATCCCGACTTGATCGCCAGCCAGGCGTCCGAGACCTCCTTGAGTTCAGGCAGGAAAGGGAGCACCTCATCCTTTGCAAGAATGGAAAACTCCAGTCCGTCTTTGGGCGCACGGCGACAGGCGTAACGCAAATTCTTGTGTTGCGGCGTTTCCAAGGTGAAGTCCGGCAGGGCAACGCGGGCAATCTCACCGATTTTCAGCACCGACAACCCCATATCAAGGTACAGCGACAGGTTTTCCGGGCCGACGGAATAAAACGCTGTCCGGTAGCCGCCCTGGTCGGCCATTTCACGAAACCGCCAAGCCAGTGCCGCACCCTGTTGTGGATCACCGACAGGATCACCCTTGGCAATGTAGCTGCCGCCGCTCACCCCGTACATCAGGAAGGCGCTTTCATCTTCAGAAACAAGAAAATGCTTGTCTTCCAAAAGCGCCAGCGTTGAATCGGATACGGGCGATTGCTCCACCAGATGGCGCACGCTGTCAGGAACATGTGTGTCTGGCACAACCGGCAGGCTTCGCCTGTTCAAGATCATGAACAGACCGAGGGCAAAAAGTGCGGTAACAATCGCGACACTGGCGCGCAGAAAGCGCGGTGCATCTCCCCTCCATGAAAAGGCCCACCACAGTTGGTCGGAATAATCGACATGGCGATAGGCGAAAAAACCCAGCCAGACAGCAGCACCAATCGTGATGGCGATGACGCCAAACCAGAAGGGCGTGACGGCCAATAGGGACACGCCCGAGGTGCGATAGAATGCCGAGCGAAACGGCAAAAGCAGGACGACGATCACAGCCAGGATGGCCGCTTCCTCGTAATCCAGCCCCTTTGTCAGCGCGAAAACGGTGCCCGCTGCCAGCAGTGCAATCGCCAGGTTGAATGCACTTTGCCTGCGCCTGATCAATCCATGGGCGATGACAAGCAGGGCCACGCCTACGAGACTGGCCAGCAGATGGGTGGATTCCACAAATGGCAGTGGCAAGACAAGCCTGATCCACTCATGTCGCAATGCACTGGCTGGCAAAGAACCGGAAAACAGCAGGATCAGCCCACCAACGAATGTCAGGCCAGCCACCAGTGGCGGGATCAACGGTTCGGAAGCCTTGCTCAACTCACGGACCGACTGACCAATGGCTTTGCGTCCGGCAACCAATTCGAGAAACAGCAGGGCCAGGGCAACCGGTACAAGGGGCAGGAAATAGTAGATAAGCCGATAGAGAACCAATGCGCCAAGGACATCGGGGCGCCCTGTCACCCCGAGACCGGCCATGATGGTTGCCTCAAAAACGCCAAGACCTCCCGGAGAATGGCTGATCGCGCCCAGGATGACCGCGGAAATATAAATCACGAAATAGCCACTGACAGAACCAGCGATGTCGGACGGCAACAGAACATAGAGCGTCGCTGCAGAGGCTGCGATATCAACGACACCGGCAAGGAGTTGCATCACACTTGTGGGCAATCCCGGCAGTTGCAGGTGAAGCCCGCGCAGGGTGAGTATTCGCTTGCCGGTGGCGACCCAGAGAAAATAGACGGCATAAAGGGCCAGTATGAAAAATCCGATGCCTCTGACCACATCGACAGGCAATGACTGCATTGCCATGAGGCCGCGCGGATAGAAAGCCAGCGCACATCCGATCAGGAAGAACATGCCAAGCCAGAGCGACATCCAGGACAGAGCAACGATCTGGCTGATCGGAGCGATTTCCAGCCCCTTGCGGCTATAGACCCGATAACGAAGAGCCCCACCGGTCAAGACATGAAAACCGGCAACGTCCGATATGGCAAAACCGGCAATGCCGGCCCATGCGGCCGTTGGAATGGAGACCTTGCCCGGCGCAATTGTTCTGACAGCCAGAATTTCATAGCAGGCTATGGCGACAAAGCTGATGATTGTTGCCGAAATGGCAAGAAGGATCTCATAGTCGCTTGTATTGCGAATATCAGCGATAACCTCGTCGAGGGAAATATCGATTGTGAAATGATGAAGCAGATAGAAAGCAAATGCGGTGATGGTCACCGCCACGATGGCCGTCACAATGGCTCTGGCATTCACCCCATGCTTTTGTTGCGCCATCTTAATTTCCGGTTCCCCAGCCAGTCATCCTCAGACCGCTTGGAGCACTTCAGCAAAATGCGAAACTGTCTTCCGGCAAGAATATTTAAAATACAATAACTTACCCTCCCATAGGATTCAATGAACCGAAATCCTGCTTTGGAAGATATTCAGTTGGAAATGTCCGCTGCAGCAATCGCGTCGATCGCTTGGCTTTTTGCATCAACAAATTGGGCAGGATGGTCATTTGCACAAATGACAGGAATGGTACGGTTGGGTGGGGTTGAACCACCGACCTCTGGATCCACAATCCAGCGCTCTAACCAACTGAGCTACAACCGCACAGAACAGCTTCAAATGCTGAGGGGTCACATACGTTCCCTCAGAGGGTTTGGCAAGGGGGGACCGGGCTCAAACCACAAAAAAACCGGACCCAAGGATCCGGTTTTTCAATTTCAAGCAATTACCTGCCACTGAGTGGTTCAGGCAACCTTCATTGTCTTGGCTGCTTTTTCATAAGCGGCCTTGCCAGGCTTGGAAACATCTTCAGCAACCTTGCGGGCAGCGTCCTGCAACTGTTTTGCCTGATCGACAGCAGCTTCAGCCTGCTTGCGGAAGAAGCTGGACTGCAGTTCAATGAGTTCAGCGACAGACTTTACGCCCATCAAAGCTTCAACATGTGAGATCGAGCTGTCAGCATTTGTGCGCACTGCGTCAATTGCCTTCAGGCCGAGTTCAACACTGCCAGCCTGAACAGTTTCAAGTGTCTGCTCAACAGTCTTGGTTGCATCTTCAGCAGCCGTCTTCAGCTTGTCATAGGCTTCTTTTGACTGAGCCAGGCCTTTTTCTGTATATTCGCGAGCGGATTCGGTCATTGTTGAAGGATCGAATGCTGCAAAGCCAAATACATCATCTGTTGCGGATTTTTTGGTAGCCATGATAAATATGCTCCTTCTTTGCGGGTTCTCTTGAGAGGAACCCAACAGGTTTAATTGATCTCCCAACCTATATAGGAGAGTTTATTGTGCATTGCAACATTTATTTTGCACTGCACCATAAGCATTAACCCTGTTGTCAGGAAAGGGCCCGGACTCAATGGCCTGTGCTGGACCTGTCAGCCATTGCAACGTATTAACAAATTCTTAACTTAACTTCGTAGTTCGCCTTTGGACGCAGAACCGGGGCGGTTCGAAAGAAGCTTTCAGGTTGCTATGACTGAAACAGGTTCAGCCAAGACAACCCAGTAACAAGGACGCAGGATCAGCCATGCCGACGGGGCAATACCCTTTCATCGACATCGCCGTTCATGACAAGGTTAGAAATCGCTTTGCTTCAGGTGACGCGGTGGTTGTCCTTTCAGAAACTCTCGATGACATTTTGTGGGTCAATGGCGCAGGCGCAAGTCTGTTTGGCCATGCTGGCCTCTATGAATTCATGGATGAGGGCCTCAATCGTTCTGCCACGTCGTTTCGACAGATTGAAGCGGCTGCGCGCAATATCCGCAACGGCGCCAGCGCAACAACACAGACTTTTGCCATGCGCACGGGCAGCGGTTTTCGACGCCCTGCCCTGTCGGCCACCATGGAACGCATCGTTCTGTCTGATGGCAATCAGGCCCTCCTTGTCGCCGTGGACAACAGTGAGCCCGTCAAAACCCTGCCGGATCGGGCTGCCTGCATTCTTGATGGATTTGAAGAGACGGACACGCATGCTGCCGTGCTCGACGCCAGCGGCGCCATTGTTGATGCCACCAGTTCCTTTGACCGTTTGCAGATGGATTCCGCTGAACGCGCGCGCATTGTCGGCAATGTCTCCCGGCCCGCTGTGCGGCTGGCCAAACGCCCCGTTCGCACTGCACTCGGTCACCTGCCGGCTGCAATCGCGAGAATCAGTGACGATCCACCATTGCATCTGCTTTTTGCGATCGAAATGTCGATTGGCAACCTCGACCCGCTTCCCGATAGTTCGGATCTGGAAAACGATGCAGAAGCTGACCTGGAGACTGACAAGGAAGCCGCTGAGCAGCAAGAACCAGCAGCAGCAGAGTTGACGCAGCCCGACGAATCGGCTGCGCGCAACCCCGTGTCACAATCGATGGCGGAACAAAAACCCTCGGTGCTGAACATGGTCAGCGAGGACATAGCTGAAGCCGCGCCGTTTGAAACAAAAACGGCGGAACCAATCGCTACCGGGTCGGCCAGCACACCGGAAGTCATCGCTGACGATCCCGAGACACCGGCAGATGAGGAGAACGATGAGCCGCAGCCCGTCGATCCTGTCGAAGAAGCAATTGTGGCTGTTTCCGAGACCCCGGGTCCGCAGCCCGTTTATCCATTGATCGCGGAAGCCGATGGCTTTCTGTTCAACCCCGACAGGCGGCCGGTCCGCTTTGTCTGGAAAATTGATGCGGATGGCGTCTTCCATGAAATCTCTCCTGAATTTGCCCGTGCCGTGGGACCAAATTCCGCAGATGTGGAGGGGCGAAAATTCACCGATGTCGCCGATGTGTTCAATATTGATGAAGATCACACGATTACCGAATTGCTGCGCAGAAGAGACACATGGTCGGGCAAGACCGTTCTTTGGCCGGTTCAGGGCACCGACCTGCGCGTACCGGTAGATCTTGCCGCCTTGCCGACCTATTCAAGGGAGCGCATCTTCGACGGATTTCGTGGCTTTGGCATTGTTCGCTCTGCAGATGCAGTGAACGATCCCGAGCGCATTGGACTGGCTCTGGTCAATAATCCACGTCACGAAAAAGAGACCCAACGGGCGGAGGCGGGCGTCGACCCCGTCACCCTGCAAGAGCCTGGTTTGGCAGCTGAGTCTGAAACTTCGGCAAAGGCTGAAACTTCGACAGAGCCAGTCAAATCGGCAGAGCCTGTGCTACCAACAGAACCTGTACAGGCGGTAGATGTCAGTCCTGAAAGCGAGGGCGATGATGAAAACGTCCTGCCATTGTCCCCACCAACGGATGCTGACAAACCTTTGCTGACGACAGTCTCTGCAGACAAAAAAGCTGATGACGCAGGCGCGGATGTCCCGGCAAATGACACGCCTGCCCTGGAAATCAGCGATTCGCCAGGTCGGCGCCGGGCCGACAAGGTCATTCAGCTTGAGGAACGCCGGTCGAAAACGCGTGACGGGCTGAGCAATACGGAAAAACTGGCTTTCCGCGAAATTGCCGAGCGCCTTGGCAAAGCGCGAAGCGAGGCTGGCAACGAACCCTTGCGGCCATTCGGCAAGAGACAGTCGCCCGCAATCCCAACCAAACAGCACAATGACAATGCTGTGCCTGAAGAACCGACAGCCTCAAAGGTCGACGATCAGACGACCGATAAAACCGCAGCAATCTTGCCGATCGAGGACAAGAAAACAGCTGTTGCGCCGGAAAACAAACCGGCGCCCGAGAAATCCGATCTGCAAGCAGCCCATACGCCCGCACCGGATCGACCCGCGAATGGCGTGACACCGACCCTTCTGGAGCAATTGCCAACACCCATTGTGGTGCACGACGGCACGACGATTTTTTACCTCAATGAGGAATTTCGCCTGTTGACCGGTTTCCTGACACGAAAGGAACTGAATGAAGCGGGCGGTGTATCGGTGTTGTTTGCCGATGATGCGGCTGCGCAGGATATAGAAAACCGGAACACCTCCGGTGAACTGGCCCTGCGATGTGCAGATGGAAGAACAATCTGCGTCCGCGCAAAATTGCGTTCCATCAGTTGGGAAGACGGCCATGCCCTGATGCTTGCCTTGACCCCTTCAAAGCGTATTGAAGCCGTCGGTGAAGCGGATGACGAGGTGCTTGAACCCGCGTTGCCAGCCGAACAGCCAGAAACAGATGTTGCCGAAACCAGCAAGATCTCTGCCTTGCAGGTGGAAGTCGATGAATTGCGCTCGATACTCGAAACAGCCACCGATGGCGTTGTTCTGATCGGTGAAGATGGCATTATCCGTTCGATGAACCGGTCTGCCAGCGGGCTGTTTGATTTTGACGAAAATGAAACACGCGGCCGTCCCTTTGCCATGCTGTTTGCGCATGAAAGCCAGCGGGCCGTCAAAGACTACCTATCCGGCCTGTCAGGAAACGGGGTTGCCAGCGTACTCAATGACGGACGTGAAGTCATCGGACGCGAGGCCTCCGGAGGCTTCCTGCCATTGTTCATGACCATCGGCCATCTGTCCGGCTCCAACGGCTATTGTGCGGTGATGCGCGACATCACCCAATGGAAACGGGCTGAAGAAGAACTGCGCGCAGCAAAGCGCGAGGCCGAAACAGCCAGTTCCCACAAGAGCGACTTTCTTGCCCGGGTCAGCCACGAAATCCGCACGCCGCTCAATGCCATAATCGGGTTTTCCGAATTGATGGCCGGGGAGCGTTTTGGCCCCATCGGCAGTCCGCGCTATCTGGAATACGCCCATGACATCGGACGATCAGGAAAACTTGTCCTCGATATCGTCAACGACCTTCTGGACATATCGAAGATCGAGGCCGGCGAGCAGGAAATGGATTTTGGCGCGGTATCGCTGAATGAAGCCCTGCTGGAAACCGTGTCGATCCTGCAGCCGCAGGCCAACAGCCAGAGGGTTATCGTGCGCACCAGCCTTTCCTCGTCTGTTCCCGATGTGGTTGCAGACCTGCGCTCGGTCAAACAGATCGCCATCAATATTCTTTCCAATGCCATCCGGTTCACCCCTGCCGGTGGCCAGATCGTGGTTTCCACGGCCTACGAACAGGACGGCAATGTCAGCCTGCGCATTCGCGACACCGGCGTCGGAATGACACGCCATCAACTGGAGCAGGCGATGAAGCCGTTCAAACAGGTTACCGGCTTCCAGCGGCAACGCGGCGACGGCACCGGGCTGGGGCTGCCGCTGGCAAAAGCCATGACAGAAGCCAACCGGGCACAGTTTTCGATGAATTCGCAGCCCGGCCAGGGCACATTGGTCGAGATCATATTTCCCTCCCAGCGCGTTCTTGCCCAATAGGGCGCAGGGACCGTCAAACCAACAGCCATCACGGCCAATATCAATAGTTTAGAATTATTCTAAACTATTGATATTACAGTTTTTCTTGACCTCAACGGCCAATTCTGCTTTCGAAGGACCTTCATTGCGTTCTGTGCAGACTCAACCAGAGAGCTGACCAGGACATTCAATTCCTCTGGATGCCAGGTCAGTGGTCTTTTTGATGGTTGATATGCCACTTTCGAGATATCGGAACAGATCAACACGCATCAACAACCCGATACTGCTGCTGTTTGCCGCCTTTATCGCAGTCTTCGTCCTGATTCCAGTGGCAGCCCTGATCTATCTGGCCTTTTCCGGCAATATGGACGAGTGGCCACATTTGATCCGCTACGTCGTACCGGGCGCCATCTGGACAACAGCCATGCTGTTGTTGGGCGTGGCTGTCGTGGCCGGATCGATCGGTATCATCAGCGCCTGGCTCGTTGTCTCGTTCGAATTCCCCTTGCGTCGAACATTGTCCTGGGCTCTGGTTTTGCCCTTTGCCGTGCCGACCTATCTGGCCGCCTATGCCTATGGCGAGTTTCTGGACTATACCGGGCCTATCCAGACAGCTCTGCGCAGCCTCTTTGCATTCCAGTCAGGCAGCGACTACTGGTTTCCGCCCATACGATCACTGCCCGGCGCCATCCTGGTGCTTTCAAGCGTGCTTTATCCCTATGTCTATCTGACCACACGGGCGCTGTTCCTGATGCAAGGGAAAGCCGCTTGCGATGTTGCACGCACGCTCGGGGCAAGTCGCCGATCCGTCTTCTTTCGCATTCAATTGCCAATGGCCAGGCCAGCCCTGGCGATCGGCATTACCCTGGCGCTGATGGAAACGCTCAATGACATTGGTGCCGTCGAGTATCTTGGCATCAACACGCTGACTTTCGCCATCTATGATACCTGGCTCAATCGCGGCAATCTTGCCGGCGCTGCTCAAATCGCCTGCGCTGTGCTTTTTATTGCACTTGCCGCAGTGTCCGTTGAGCGGTGGGCGCGGCGCCGACAGAGATTCAATGTCAACCGGACCACCAGCGCCGTGCATGACGCCGTGCCGCTGGCCCTGAAAGGTTCGAACCGGTGGATCGCCACAGTTCTGTGTACATTGCCCATTGTCTTCGGCTTCGGAATTCCCGCCTTTGTATTGGGTGGTTATGCCATCAGACGGCTTGACCAATTGTTTGACAGCCGCATCTATCTGGCGCTGCTGGACAGCCTGCTGGTATCCAGCGCGACGGCCCTGTGCACGGTTGTGCTGGCCTTCGTGCTTGCATATGCCGCGCGTGTTTCCCGCCAGCCCATTGTTTCACTGACCGGCAAGATTGCCTCCTTCGGTTACGCAATTCCGGGAACCGTGCTTGCGCTGGGGGTTCTGGTGCCGCTTGCCGCGGTAGACAATTGGATCAATGCCATTACGCGGGGGAACTTCGGGTTTTCTGTCGGATTGTTGCTGACCGGATCAGGGCTGGCGATTGTTTATGCCTGCAGCATTCGCTTTCTGACAATGGCGGAAGGCTCCATCGAGTCAGGCTTCCAGAAATTGTCACCGCATCTGGACATGGCTGCCCGCACCCTGGGCTGCAATGCCAATCAGACTTTGCGCGGCGTTTTGCTGCCGATGATGAAGCCGGCCGTCATTACCGCTGCTCTGCTGGTGTTTGTTGACACAATGAAGGAATTGTCGGCGACCCTGCTCCTGAGACCCTTCAATTTCAACACTTTGGCAACCTTGGTCTATGAGGATGCATCGCGCGCGCGGGTTGAAGATGCATCTGTGGCAGCGCTGATTATCGTGCTCGTCGGCATTGTCCCGGTCATTGTTGCCTCGCGCAGCATGATCAACAATGCCGGCAAATTTCGCTTGCCTGCCAGCAGTTGAGGCTCATTGCAGCGGATAACCATTTGCGCGCCCGTCACGTGGGCATCAGTTCTCTAAGAGCTGCTTTAAAGTACCTGATCGAACGACCGATCGAACGATTGGATCTGTACATAACAGGTAAAAACGGGCTGACTTGTTCCCTGACCCTATGGACCCACGGGGCAGCGCAGCCATTCGCACGGGCAAGGTCGAGCAGAGGGAGAATATCCCCCAGCGTTTCTTCACTGAACTTGAGGCAGTCAATCATCTCTGGCTCAAATTTTGAGTCAAAGCAGATGCTTTCACCATGCCCGGCAGCAAGAAGTGAGAGTCTGGTCTGAACGCATTTGCTGCATTTCCCACAATTGGCAGCCCGGTTGTCCCCCTGCCAACAAAACTGGGCCAGACGCAGGGCTTCCCGCCATCTGTCGGCCAAAAGGGCGATTTTTTGAGGCCGGGAATACCCCGCGCCATCGTGAACAATTTCCATTTCATCACCTGACAAGAGGTAGTCTGTTGCCGGGCTTGATCCCCACGCGTGAGGCACGAAACCTACATAATTATAGGGGTCGGAACTGGCGATTTTACCCAGGCGAAAGCTCTGTGAATATATATGCAAAGCGCTGGCAAGGGCGGCGCCATGAATGTGGTTCCAATTGCCTGGCAAATGCTCGCGAAGGGAGGTTCGCAGGATGTTCAATTCAACGCCTACAGAATTCGTGATTTTCTCGATACGTTTGCGAAGGCTATCAAAATCGCTCTGGTTGGAAAGCGGGACATCAAAGCCATGAACCAACAGGGCCGTTGAGGTCACTTCTGCCAAGCCCGGGGCTTTCGCGCCATCACGCCGATACAGGGTGAAAATGGAATCCACGCCTCCCGAGAAGGTTTGGATCGTGTTGCCATTGCGCTGTGTCATCAAGATGTTTTCAGATGGTATGACCTCCGCCGGTTCGATCTCCACAAGCTGATAATCATCAGGATAGTGACAATGCCAGGCCTCCTGAAAAAGCGCGACATTACGGAATAATTTCTCGCTGATCGAGCCATTGACCCTGAGTTTTCTGCAGTGGCGCATTGCATGGAAAATGACATTGCAAAGTTGGCCGTCCAGGGATTGGGGGTCAACGACCGGAGCGCTGATTTCGGTATGTACGCGGATGGTTTCCACGCCATCACCATGAAGGATCAGGGTCTGCTTCTTATCAAGGAGCGAGCCTTCCACATCCATCGTCAATGTCTTCATGTCGTGGTACTCGGTCTTTGCCCTGACATTCAGAATTTCCTTCTGCGATTGGTCGTGAACCGTGCTAGTTTTTCAGGTATTCTGAAAGTTCGTCGATGATGTAACTTTGAAGAACGTTCATTTTCAAATATTCCACAAGCAAATCCTTTGGTACGCTCCTGACATTGCAAATGGAAGATCTGCAATTTTCAGAATTGCACCGGCATTGCATTGTCCATGCGTCCGGATTGACGTGGCAACTGACAGTGGTGGAATAGTCGAACGTAACCTCTTCACCGGCATGGATGTCGCAAATTGCTATAAGTTCGTTTCGTGCTCTTATTCCGGCGTTGGGATTGCAACTGTGATTGATGGCCAGTGATGGAGGATCAAGGTCAATAAAAAGGTCCTTGTCAATCTGGAGCGGATCATCTGGCGTTATTTTGCCCTTTTTGATTCTGCGCAACACATCCTTGAAGTCGATCACATCACCACGCATAAATCTGATGAATTCACCTTTTTTTATAGAGGATTTCGCAAATGAACCAAGCTGATGGATGTCAGAAGGCCCCATGGCAATGAGTTCGCATTCCTCAAGCGTCATCATTGGAATACGCGCTGCAGAAGAGCGACCGCGCGAAAAAATTTTCAAGGCTCTTTCAAACATTCCCAACACACCCTTGCCCCGCCGTTCAACAAGTGGCGTACCCTTCAATACATCTTCCGCCCAATCGGATCGTAAAATCAAGTGTGTTGAATGGGCAGGCTGCTGTCAGCCTGGCAGGAACGCGGGGTGTTGCGCTGATCAGTTGTGGAAATCCGGCCAACAGATCTTTTTCGAGAACAAAAAAAAGGTGCGTAGAACGCACCTTTGAAAAGTTTATGCTGTTGGACAGGTCCAGGTATTCAATGCTCAGATACAACTTCAAGCAGTTTCAGAGAATGTCTTAAGTGATCGTATACTAGCGAGTGGTATGCTAACGGCTCGTTAACAAACCCTTCCAGATTTTAACAAATACAACATCCTGTCGAAGAAGGTAAATTTTTTGGTTACATTTTGTTAACCATATAAATACCAGCTTTTATATTGCAAACGACGTAATTTGTTTTAATTCAACACCTTCAGATTAGCGAAAAATTCCAGCGCTTCCGGATTGGCAAGTGCTTCCATATTTTTAACCTTGCGTCCGTGTACGATATCACGCACGGCCAATTCGGTTATCTTTCCAGATTTTGTCCGTGGGATATCATCAACAGCAACAACTATTGCGGGCACGTGGCGCGGTGTCGCACCGGTGCGGATACGGCTTTTGATTTTCCTGACAAGATCATCATCAAGCTGGATGCCCTCAGCCAATCGGACAAACAGCACCACCCGAACATCGTCTTGCCACGTCTGGCCGATGCAGATGGCCTCCAGGACCTCTTCCATCTGCTCAACCTGGTTGTAAATTTCTGCCGTGCCAATGCGCACGCCGCCCGGATTGAGCGTCGCATCGGACCGACCGTGAATGATCATGCCACCGTGTTCTGTCCATTCGGCGAAATCACCATGGCACCAGATATTGTCGAAGCGCTCGAAATAGGCGGACTTGTATTTTGCGCCCTCGGGATCATTCCAGAACATCAGGGGCATGGATGGAAATGCCCTGGTGCAAACCAGTTCGCCCTTCTCCCCAACCACGGGCCTGCCATCATCATTCCACACGTCGACAGCCATGCCGAGACCCGCACCCTGAATTTCTCCACGCCACACAGGCTTGACCGGAATACCCAGGACAAAACAGGAAACAATATCTGTTCCACCGGAAATGGACGCCAGATGAACATCGCTCTTGATGCCCTCATAGACGAAAGAAAATCCTTCAGGCGACAAGGGGGATCCTGTTGAGGTGATCATCCGCAATTGCGCAAGATCATGGGTGGTTTTGGGCGTCAGGCCGTCTTTGCGCACCGCATCGATATATTTGGCGGAGGTGCCGAAAAAGGTGAATTTCTCTTCTGCAGCATAGTCGAACAGCACATTCCCATCGGGATAGAAGGGGGATCCGTCATAAAGGCAAAGCGTCGCCTCACAGGCCAGAGCCGACACCAGCCAGTTCCACATCATCCAGCCGCAGGTCGTAAAGTAGAAGACACGGTCACCGGCATGCATGCCGCAGTGCAGACGCTGCTCCTTGACATGCTGCAGCAACGTACCTCCGGCAGAATGAACGATGCATTTGGGAATGCCCGTGGTTCCCGACGAAAACATGATGTAGACCGGATGCTCAAACGGCAATTGTTCAAATGCAATGTCACTTGCGTTGAACGGTTCGATGAATGATTCAATCGTCGTGGCATTTTCCAATGAGCCCACAAGCCTTTCTGCATCCCCTGCATAGGGTACGATGACGGTTTTAAGCGGCTTGAGTTCGGCCTCAACCGTTTTCAGCTTTTCAGAAACATCCTGCTTCTTGCCATTGTACCAATAGCCATCGCAGGCAATGAACAATTTGGGTTCGATCTGGCCGAAACGGTCAAGCACACCCTTGTCGCCGAAATCCGGGGAGCAGGATGACCAGATGGCACCCAGCGATGTTGCTGCAAGCATGGCAGCGATGGTTTCCGGCAGATTGGGCATCATGGCGGCGACCCGGTCCCCCGAGCCTACACCAAGCGACCGCATGGCCTGCTGCAGCCGTGAGACGAGCGCGCGCAATTCATCCCAACTCAAACTGTATTGAACCTTGTCCTCTCCGCGGAAGACGAGTGCATCGCCATCTCCCCTGCCCGCCAGCAGGTTTTCAGCAAAATTCAGTCTGGCTTCGGGAAAGAACCGCGCACCGGGCATGGCATCGCCATTTTCCAGAAACGTCTGGCCCTTGTGGCCTTGAATGTCGCAAAAATCCCATACGGCTGACCAGAAGTGCTCACGATCGGAAACCGACCAGGCGTGGAGATCATCATATTCAGCCAGGTCGACGCCAAAGCGCTCTCCACAAAGGCGTGCGAATTCTGTCACGGCGGCCGTTTCCACCATCTCCGCTGTTGGTGTCCAAAGTGGTTGCTGGTCGCTCATGAATATCTCCATCATCGCAAAATTTTCTGCGCCTCCTTAGCATGCCGCTTTGCAACAGTGGAAGGGGCACGGTTTCCATGCCGGAGAACGGGAATTGACGCCCATTGAATTGCATTTGTACAGGCAACCCATTACCCATATCCCACAGATTTCCGCGCAGACCATGGTAGGCAGTCGGCAACAAATGAGAATCAGACAAAAAGGCAATTAGTTTGGCGCAGATGAGATTATATCGCAGGCGTTTGTTGCGCGGATTCCTGGCTATCGCAATCATTGCCGGACTGGCAATTGCAATCATCAGCATTGCACTTCCCTTTGCCGTTTCAACGGCTGCCGTTCGCGACCGCCTGGAGCGTGATATTTCCGAATGGACAGGTCACGAGGTGCAATTGCTGGAACGGCCAAAAATCGGATTTTGGCCGGTGCCGCATATCAAGCTGAACCGAATCAGCATTTCTTCGCGCAATTTTCCCGATGCCCATCCCATCGTCTTTGCCAATGAAATGAAGGCTGAATTCAGCGTGCTTTCGGCTCTGCGTGGCGAGCCCAGTTTTTCCAATTTCCTTCTGGTTCGCCCGGTTTTCACAGTCGAAATATTTTCAGGTGGAACAACCAGCTGGAACAGCGATGCCGGACGCATTTCCGAAGGCATGATCACTTCGGTGGAGAACCTGAAAGCATCGGCTGATGAAAGCCGCTCCCCGCGGCCAATTCCCGCCCATCAATTGGGCGAGGTCACAGTCGAAAAGGGCACATTTACCCTGATTGACCATACGGCCGGCACCGAAGAAAAAATCACGGCCCTCAACGGGACCATTGCCTGGCCCCGGCTCAATGGATCACTGCAGGCCAATATGAATGGCATATATCGCGGAGAAGCGGCCTCTGTGAGCATGAGTTCAAGCGAGCCCCTGCTGTTGCTTGCGCAGAAAACCGCCCAATTGAAAGTGGATCTGGTCTCCGATCCGATTCGCATCAGCTTCGATGGAAAAGCAAGCGTCGCCAAAGACCTCTTTGCTGCCGGAACATTGTCGGTGGTCAGCCCCTCTATGCGGCAAACGCTGCTATGGGCAGGCACCGAGATCAAGCCGGGAGAGGCCATCGGTGCATTGTCACTGGATGCGGAAGTGCAATTGAAAGATGGCCGCGCCATGTTTGACAAGCTCATCCTGGAGCTTGAAGGCAACCGCGGCATTGGCGTTCTCGATTTCAAACAGTCAGAAGACGGCCGGCCTGGCATCTCCGGAACAATTGCCTTCAACTCTCTGGATATTTCTTCCTTTATGCGCGCCTTCACACCATTGCCGCGCAACGGTGAGGAAATTGCCAAGACGATCGACACGTCGTTCCTGAACCAGCTGACTCTGGACATGCGCCTTTCGGCCCAATCAGCGACACTGGGCCCTTTGACCCTGACCAATGTTGCGGCGGCAGCACGCATCGATCAGGGACGCGCGATGTTTGATATCGGAGATGCCACTGCCTACGGCGGCTCTCTGCTTGGTCGCATCAGTCTTGCCGAAAGCGGCATAGAAGGTGCCGGTGAAATCCGTTTCTCGGCCAAGGATATCAATCTTGAAGATGCGCTGGCCGCCCTGAAGATCGAAGGTCCCTTCCCCCAGGGCACCGCAACCTTGCAAATGGCCGTCTCAACCAAATATCCGACCTGGGCAACCAGCCTGAATGATCTGGACGGCAATTTGGAACTGTCCATCGTCAACGGATTTGTTCCGTCATTTGATATCGTTCAGTTTCGCGAACTGGCTGCGAACGAGCGTTTTTTCGGACTGGGCGGGATTTCCTCCGGGTCGTTTCAATTTGATACTGCAGAATTTCAGGCAACCCTGTCCAATGGTCTGGCCGAAATCAACATGGGTGAGATCAAGGGTCCGGCTGCCTGGCTCGACCTGACCGGCATCATCCCCTATCAGCGTGGCGGACTTGCACTGGTCGGCCATCTGAAGGATGTTCCGGTTACAAGCGAAGCGCAAACGGATGCCCCGGAAGACCCCGATGCAGTCAAAGCCGAGGATCATTCCATCGCGTTCTTTGTGGGCGGTTCATGGCCTGCACCCGTCATATCGCCAATTCTGGGCAATTGACGGTTCCACGTGCTTTTTCACTGAAAATCAAAGGCGCTGAGGCCCGTTACCATTTCATCAAAGCCCGAGGGGCGGGTCAGAGGCGGCTCGGCCCGTGACAAACAACCCTGCCGTTCGCAAAGACGGCACACGGGGCCGACCTTTGTCGGCTGCATGCCCGAACCGTTTACCGCCGTACCGTAAATGATTTCGTCGCGAAAGCCGATATCGCAACCGACCAGAACAGCCGTCCGGCGGACGCGCTCGTCAAAGGCGCCTTGAGGCCCCTCAAGGGTTCGGGCAATCACCAGAAACTCAGCCCCATCAGGCATTTCCACGGTCTCCACGAAGATCTGCCCGGGCTGGGTGAAGGCCGCATGGATATTCAATTTGGGGCATCCACCACCGAAACGCGATTGCGGATAACCGCGTGCGCCCGCCCGGCGAAAGCGATTGCCGGCATTGTCCACCTCGAGCATGAAAAACGGCACACCGGACGCTCCTTGCCGTTGCAGCATGGTCAGGCGGTTCGCCACCTGCTCGAAGGACACGTGAAAGCGTGAGCGCAAGACATCCATGTCGTATTTCACACGCATGGCAGCAGACTGGAACGGGCCGTAGGGCATCATCAGCGCATGGGCGGCATAGCGGGCGATTTCAAAACGTCCAAGGCGGCGTGCTTCATCGGATGAAAGTGCAAGCAGATCAAGTTCGCTGTGAATGACCGGACCAAAGGCAAGCTGGCTGACCTCCACGGCAATTTCCCGCAACTGATCAAAGGGGGAAAGTCTTTCAGACAGGAACAGGCGCATGGAATGGCGATCAAAACGCCTGCGCCAGTTGGGCATCGTGTGAACAGGCAACAGCCGGACAACAATTCCGTGCTCGCGCGCCAGCCAGTCCCTCAGCGCACCGAAGAGGTCCTCGCCCGGTTTCAACGTTTCATAAAAGGATTCGGCAGCCTCCTCGATGGTCGTGAAATAGTTTGGACGCCGTTCAAAAGCCTCACGCACTTCGTCAACAGGCAGTCTGGCACTGGATACGGATGTGGCGCGCCCCTCACTTGCCAGCAATTCGGAAAGGCCGGAGAGGCGGGACTGGGCTTCCTTGTAAGCACGGTAAAGCTTGACGACGCCCGCCGCCGCATTGGGCGCGGCATCGGCCACCTCCAGCAATTCCTGATCACCTGGCAGGGCGTCGACGAGAAGCGGGTCGGAAAAGACCTCCTTCAATGCGCTGGTCGTGCCGGTGCTTTCGCCCTGCAATTCGTCCAGATCGATTTTGTAGACAGACGAGAGCCGAAGCAGCAATTGCACCGTCAAAGGGCGCTGATTTCTCTCGATGAGATTGAGATAGGAGGGCGATATGCCCAGTTCTCCAGCCATCGCGGTTTGCGTCAGGCCAAGCTGATTGCGCATGCGACGCAACCGAGGCCCTGCAAAAATTTTCTGTTCTGCCATGAGATTATTACAACTTGTGACAATTTTCTGCTGATTCAGACTATTACAAATTTTACAGATTTACAACGTTGTTTTGTCACAAACTCTACAACGTGACCTCTTTCTACGCCTTGTTTTCCGGTTTTCTCTGTTCATTTTGTGCACTGCATTGTAAATATTTTCATCAACGCAAGCAAAAACCAAGGCTTTCAAAATGGAAGCCATTCAAATTTGATGATCGGAGATCGGCATGACTGATTTTTACAACCTGGTTCCAAGCGCACCGGAAGGCCGTTTCGACGGTATCGACAGACCCTATTCTGTAGAAGATGTGCAGCGGCTGCGCGGCTCGGTCCAGATTCGGCAGTCTCTGGCCGAAATGGGCGCCAACCGCCTGTGGCAGCTGATCCATGACGATGATTATGTCAATGCGCTGGGCGCCTTGTCGGGCAACCAGGCCATGCAGATGGTGCGTGCCGGCCTGAAGGCCATTTATCTCTCCGGCTGGCAGGTTGCAGCCGATGCCAATACGGCGTCCGCCATGTATCCCGATCAGTCTCTCTATCCGGCCAATGCCGGTCCGGAACTGGCCAAACGCATCAACAAGACATTGCAGCGCGCCGATCAGATCGAAACGTCGGAAGGCGGTCCGCTTTCCGTTGACACATGGTTCGCGCCCATTATCGCCGATGCGGAAGCCGGCTTTGGCGGCCCACTCAATGCCTTTGAACTGATGAAGGCCTACATTGAAGCAGGCGTTGCCGGTGTTCATTATGAAGACCAGCTGGCATCTGAAAAGAAATGTGGTCATCTGGGTGGCAAGGTGCTGATCCCGACCGCAGCCCATATCCGCAATCTCAGTGCGGCCAGACTTGCTGCAGACGTCATGGGCACAGCAACATTGGTGATTGCGCGCACGGATGCAGAAGCTGCAAAATTGCTGACATCGGATATCGACGACCGCGACAAGCCTTTCGTTGATTATGATGCCGGTCGCACAGCCGAGGGCTTCTATCACGTCAAGAATGGTCTGGAACCATGTATTGCCCGTGCCATTGCCTATGCACCCCACAGCGATCTTATCTGGTGTGAGACATCCAAGCCCGACCTTGATCAGGCGAAACGTTTTGCTGAAGCCGTGCGCAAGGAGCATCCCGACCAGTTGCTTGCCTATAATTGTTCTCCTTCCTTCAACTGGAAGCAGAATCTGGATGATGCAACGATCGCAAAATTCCAGCGTGAGCTGGGCGCCATGGGCTACAAATTCCAGTTCATCACACTGGCCGGCTTCCACCAGTTGAACCATGGCATGTTCGAACTTGCCCGTGGTTACAAGGAACGCCAGATGGCAGCCTATTCGGAGCTTCAGGAAGCCGAATTTGCCAGTGAGGTCAATGGTTACACGGCCACCAAGCATCAGCGCGAAGTGGGCACGGGGTATTTTGACGCCGTATCCATGGCCATCACCGGCGGAAAATCATCGACCACCGCCATGGGTGGCTCGACAGAAGCCGCACAATTCAGACCAGCCGCCGAATAGGCAGCCTGGAACGGGCAGCCCTGATGCTGCCCGTTCCTTCAGCAACCGTCACACAGGAGACTTGAAAATGCCACCGAAGACACGCGTTAAAGAACGGGCTGAAGAACAGTCCTCATCCATGACTGCTGATCAACAGGCTTCCATCCGCATGGTGGCAAATGATCTGCACCGGCTCAATCTGTCCGTCATGAAGGCCGTTGATGCAGGCGTATCCGTTGAACTCGTGCGGTCCGCCCGCCACCATGGCGGACAGGGCAATTGGGGTGACCTGCTCATTCCGGTGATTGTCACGCAGGGCTCCACCGAGGCCTAGAACACCGCAAATTGACAAATGCAAACCGCCAGATCGCATGGCGGTTTGCCTCTATACGGATTGTCCGGCAACCCAGCCTGAAGACCAGGCCCACTGGAAATTATAGCCGCCCAGCCAGCCGGTCACGTCGACCACTTCACCGACAAAATACAGTCCAGGCACAGATTTGCTCTCCATGTTGCGCGAATCAAGACCTGCCGTATCCACGCCTCCAAGCGTAACCTCCGCTGTTCTGTAGCCTTCCGATCCAATCGGCTTGATGCGCCATTGCTGGACCGCATCGGCAATGACCTGCAATCTCTTGTCGCCCATATCGGCCAGATTGCCCCTGGCGCCTTGCGCTTCGGCAATGATTTGCGCAAGCCGCTTTGGCAAGACTGCCGCCAGAGCACTTTGCACGGACTGGCGACCATTGTCCGACCGGGCCTTGCGCAACAGTTGAAATATATTCTGATGCGGCACCAGCGATAGAATGATTTCATCGCCTTCGCGCCAGTAGGATGAAATCTGCAGGACCGCGGGACCACTGATGCCCCTGTGCGTAAACAGCATTGCCTCCTCGAACGACACGCCATTGCAACGGACAATGGCATCGGCAGCCGTTCCGGAAAGCGGATTCAACAGTGCCCGCAAGCCATCGTCGAATGTCAGCGGCACCAGGGCTGGCCGCGTTGGCATGACCCCAACACCGAATTGCTCTGCGATCGTGTATCCAAGTCCCGTCGCGCCCATTTTGGGAATGGATTTGCCACCGGTGGCCACGACAAGGGATTCACAGAGAACGGAACCTGACGAAAGCTGAATTCTGAAGCCATCAGCATCTTTTTCCAGCGATTTGAAATGGGTCGAAAGCCTGAGGGTCACACCTGCATGACTGAGCTCTTTGGCAAGCATGTCGATGATCTGCCGCGATGAGCCGTCACAGAACAACTGCCCGAGGGTCTTTTCGTGATGGGCAATCGCGTAACGGTCCACCAGAGCAATGAAATCCTGCTGCGTGTATCGTTTCAGCGCGGATTTGCAAAAATGCGGGTTTGCCGACAGAAAATTGCCGTGGCTGGTATGCCGATTGGTGAAATTGCAGCGTCCACCACCGGAAATCCGAATTTTTTCGCCCGGCGCCTTGGCATGGTCGACAAGCAGCACGGTGCGCCCTCGCCTGCCGGCTTCAATGGCACACATCATCCCGGCAGCACCGGCCCCTAGAACGACGACATCATAATGTTGCAAAGAACAGTTCCCAAAATTTCGAGGCAGCGCCGCATTGTAAGTTTGTTGATTTCATTTTCATGTGTCGCGCAATGGGGTATGAAAGTCTCCATAACATTTCCATAAAGAGTATTTCATGGCCCCCAATTCCAAAAGAACAGCAGACAAAAAGAAGCCTGCAGCACCGAAATCACGCAGCAAGCCTGCCTTTGTAGACAATAAGCGCGGCGTTGAAAACTGGAAGCAGGTCAGCGAGTGGCTCAATTGGCGCGGTATCGAGGATCTTGAGTGTATCACACCTGATCTGGCCGGCGTGCCGCGCGGCAAGATGATGCCGACGTCCAAATTTACCTCAAACACCTCCCTGTCGCTGCCCTCCGCGCTCTACCGGCAGACCATTTCCGGCGAATACCCGGAGGAAACCGGCAATTTTCGCTATGACCCGGGCGACGGCGACCTGAAACTCATGCCTGATCTTTCGACATTGACAACGGTCCCGTGGGAGAGCGATCCGACGGCGCAGGTGATTTGCGACATTGTCGATTCCGAGGGCAAGGATGTGGAATATGCACCACGCAATGTGCTCAAGCGCGTCGTGTCACTCTATGAACAGAAAGGCTGGCGGCCCATTGTCGCGCCTGAAATCGAATTCTACCTTATCGCGCTGAATGACAATCCGGACTATCCCTTGCAGCCGCCGGTCGGTCGCTCCGGGCGCACCATGGCGCGGGGTCATTCCTATTCCATTGCCGGTGTTAACGAATTTGATGAATTGATCGACGACATCTACCATTTCTCCGAGGCTCAAGGGCTGGAGATTGATACGTTGATCCATGAGGAAGGACCGGCGCAACTGGAGATCAATCTGCGCCATGGCGATCCGCTTGCCCTGGCAGATCAGGTCTTCATGTTCAAAAGGACCCTGCGTGAAGCCGCGCTCAAACACGGCATTTACGCGACCTTCATGGCCAAGCCGATGCAGGGACAGGCGGGCTCTGCCCTGCACATTCACCAATCGGTTGTTGACGTGAAAACAGGCGAGAATATCTTTTGCAATGCGGACGGGTCACCTTCATCCAATTTTTTCGGTTTCATTGGCGGCATGCAACACTATGTGCCCAAGGCTCTCGTCATGATGGCGCCCTATGTCAATTCCTATCGGCGCCTGACACCTGACATGGCCTGCCCGGTCAACAATGCCTGGGGCTATGACAACCGCACGGTTGCTTTCAGGGTACCAGGCTCGGATGCCAGCAACCGGCGCGTGGAAAACCGGCTGCCCTCATCGGATGCCAATCCCTACCTGGCGCTTGCCGCTTCGCTGGCCTGTGGATGGCTTGGCATGGTCAAGGGACTTGTCCCAGATAGTCCGACGGCGACGACAGCCAATGAAGGCACGACTGTGGAGCTGCCGCGCGGCCTGCTGGAAGCGGTCTCTACTTTGGAAAGCGAGCCGGCTTTTTCCGAAGTCTTCGGGGCGGAATTCGTCGACATGTACAGCGGCGTCAAACGCGGCGAATTCGAAACTTTCATGCAGGTCATCAGCCCCTGGGAGAGACAATATCTGTTGCTGAACGTCTGATTTTTGCCGGCTGACAGCACAGTGAAAACTTCCCAAAGCGTGTTTAAAGATTAGCTCTGGCCTTTTTAAATCGATTAGATTATGAAAGGGCCAAATTCTTGGAAACGTGAGACTGCAGCCCATGAGCAGCCAGACCATCCCTGTTGATCCTTTTGACTATGTCGTCTTTGGCGGCACAGGTGATCTTTCCGAGCGCAAGCTTTTACCGGCGCTCTATCACAGACAGATTGCCGGCCAGCTTTCAGAACCAACCCGCATCATCGGTGCTTCCAGAGCAGATCTTGATGATGACGGTTTTCGAACCTTTGCGCGTGATGCCCTGTCGCGGCATCTCAAGAGTGGCGAGTTCGATGAAAAGGAAGTGGCCATATTCCTCGGCCGATTGCACTATGTCTCTGTCGATGCCACGTCGGATCGCGGCTGGGACGCCATGGCGGCCCTCCTGGCAAGCGGCCAGGACCGCGTGCGTGCCTTCTATCTGGCTGTCGGCCCCTCATTGTTCGGTGACATCTGCGAGCGCATCAGCAGCCATGATTTGATCAACCGGAATACCCGTATCGTGGTTGAAAAACCCATTGGCCGTGACCTGGCGTCCGCACGCTCCCTCAACGACACGATCGGTCGGGCCTTTGCCGAAGAGCAGACATTCCGTATCGACCATTACCTTGGCAAGGAAACGGTGCAGAATCTGATGGCGCTGCGCTTTGCCAATGCACTCTACGAGCCCCTGTGGAATTCCGCCCATATCGATCATGTCCAGATCACTGTTGCCGAATCCGTCGGGCTTGAGGGACGTGCCGGCTATTATGACCGGGCGGGAGCGCTGCGGGATATGGTGCAAAACCACATTTTGCAACTGCTTTGTCTCGTTGCCATGGAGGCCCCGCCCTCGGTGGAAGCCGAAGCCGTGCGCGACGAAAAACTCAAGGTGCTGCGCGCATTGCGCCCGATTGACAGCAGCAATGCATCAAAGGTCACCGTCAGGGGCCAATACCGGGCGGGCGCATCGGCTGGCGGTGCGGTCGGTGGCTATCTGGATGAACTGGGTGACGCCAATTCGAACACGGAAACCTTTGTTGCCGTAAAGGCCGAAATTGACAATTGGCGCTGGGCCGGGGTTCCCTTCTACCTGCGCACCGGCAAACGCATGGCGGAACGCGTTTCAGAGATCGTTATCAATTTCAAACCCATTCCCCATTCGATTTTTGATAGCAGCGCCGGTCAGATCGTCGCCAATCAGCTGGTCATCCGATTGCAGCCGGACGAGGGTGTGAAACAATGGATCATGATCAAGGATCCAGGCCCCGGTGGCATGCGATTGCGACACGTTCCGCTGGATATGAGTTTTGCGCAGAGCTTTTCCGTCCGCCACCCCGACGCCTATGAGCGCCTGTTGATGGATGTGATCCGCTGCAATCAGACCCTGTTCATGCGGCGTGACGAAGTGGAGGCCGCCTGGAAGTGGATTGATCCGATCCTGACCGCCTGGGATGAAACAGCACAGCCCTGTCAGGGTTATACAGCCGGAACATCCGGACCAACCAACGCTATTGCTCTGATCGAAAGAGATGGGCGCACATGGCACGAGAGCCCTTAGGCTTCGAGAAATTGCACTATGCCTGAACCACAGATCAACCGATACAATACCGGCCAGGCGCTTGCCCGGTCGCTGTCGCGCCGCATTGGCGAGGCTCTGGCAGCGGCGATCCAGAAGGATGGCGAGGCCTTCATGGCGGTCTCCGGCGGCTCCACGCCCAAGCTGCTTTTTCAGACTCTCAGCAAGGAAGATATCGACTGGGCGAAGGTAACCGTCACGCTGGTTGACGAGCGGTTTGTACCGCCGTCGCATGAGCGGTCCAATCATCGTTTGGTCGCAACCCACCTGCTGCAGAATGCTGCTGCCTTTGCCAAATTCATTCCACTCTTCAGCGATCATGCATCGCCGCAGGAGGCAGCGCAGTCCGCGTCGTTAAAAATTGATGCCCTCGGCAAGCCATTGGACATTGCCATTCTGGGCATGGGCGCAGATGGGCATACCGCCTCCTGGTTTCCGCGCAGCGCGCAATTGTCGGATGTCACGGATCCGCAGCAATCTGCATCTGTGCTTGCCGCCTATGGTGATAGCCTGCCGGATGCGCGATTGACTCTGACGCTGCCATCGCTGCGCAATGCGGGCATTGCCGTGCTGCATATCGAGGGCATTGAGAAATTTGACGTCCTTGAACAGGCACTGGGTGATGGTCCCATCGCTGAATTGCCGGTGCGCGCGCTCCTGCGAAGAGCAGACAGACCGGTTCAGATTTATTGGGCACCGTGAGACGTAAAACGTGAAAAATGGAACCTGCAATGATTTCGCAAACAGTGCCTGTTTGTCGATCAGCAATGCATGCAACGGGAGAAAACTGCGGTACGGCTAGGCACATGCCACACCATTGCCGCAGAAATCCTGATTAATGGCCTGACAGGCCACGAACACTCTTTTAACCAACACACTGGCGGGAAGACAATGGCTGCGAATTCATCCGTTCTTTCGATTACAAAACGCATCATCGAGCGATCAAGACAGACCAGGGAAACCTATCTGCAACACCTTCACGAGGCTTCCACTGCGGGACCCACGCGCTCTGAATTGTCGTGCGGCAATCTTGCCCATGGATTTGCTGCCTGCGGGACAGAAGACAAGGCAGCCCTGTCCGCAGATCTGGTGCCCAATCTGGGGATCATAACCTCCTACAACGACATGTTGTCGGCCCATCAGCCGTTTGAACATTTCCCCGAACTCATCCGCAAAGCCGCGCGTGAAGCCGGCGGGGTTGCGCAGGTGGCCGGCGGTGTTCCAGCCATGTGTGACGGCGTCACCCAGGGCCAACCGGGCATGGATCTGTCGCTTTTCTCGCGCGATGTCATCGCCATGTCGGCAGCCATTGGCCTTTCCCACAATATGTTCGATGCTGCGGCCTATCTGGGTGTCTGCGACAAGATCGTGCCCGGTCTGGTCATTGCGGCCTTGTCATTCGGTCATCTGCCAGCGGTCTTCATTCCGGCCGGCCCAATGGTTTCAGGCATGGCCAATGAGGAAAAAGTGCGTATTCGCCAACTTTATGCAGAGGGCAAGGTTGGGCGCGCAGAATTACTGGATGCCGAATCCAAATCATACCACGCACCGGGCACCTGTACTTTCTACGGGACAGCCAATTCCAATCAGATGCTGATGGAAATCATGGGTTTTCACATACCCGGCGCCTCCTTCATCAATCCTGGCACGCCGCTGCGCGATGCGCTGACCAGGGAGGCCACCAGGAGGGCGCTGGCCATCACGGCACAGGGCAATGAATACACACCGGCGGGCGTGATGTTTGACGAACGCACTGTTGTCAACGGTCTGATTGGGTTGCATGCCACGGGCGGCTCGACAAATCACACGATCCATCTGATTGCCATGGCCCGTGCGGCCGGAATCATGCTGACCTGGGAAGACATTTCGGAGCTTTCGGATATTGTGCCTTTGTTGGCGCGCGTCTATCCAAATGGTCCCTCCGACGTCAATCATTTCCACGCCGCCGGCGGCCTCGGCTATCTGATTTCTCAATTGCTTTCCAGCGGCATGCTGCACGACGATGTGCGCACCGTCTGGGGTGAAGGTCTTGACGCTTACGCCATCGACCCGAAGCTCAACAGCGACGGAACTGTCTTGCGTGAACGTGCACCCGCTGAAAGCCTGAATCCGAAAATCCTGGCAACATTTGATGCGCCCTTTCAAAAGAACGGCGGTCTAAAAATGCTCAACGGCAATCTCGGAAAAGCCGTCATCAAGATATCTGCTGTCAAAGCCGAGCGTTACATCGTCGAAGCACCGGCCAGGGTGTTTCACACGCAGCAGGATTTTCTCGATACTTTCAATGCAGGGGGCATGGAACAGGATGTCGTTGCGGTGATCCGGTTTCAGGGGCCCAAGGCCATTGGTATGCCGGAACTGCACAAGCTGACACCGCCGCTTGGCGTTTTGCAGGACCGGGGATTTTCTGTCGCATTGCTGACGGATGGGCGCATGTCGGGCGCATCGGGCAAGGTACCGGCCGCCATTCATCTGACACCGGAAGCGCTTGATGGCGGACCGATTGCCCGGCTGCAGGATGGCGACATGATCCGTCTTGATGCCATTGCAGGCACTTTGACAGTGCTGGTCGATGAAGCCGAATTTGCCGCAAGGGTTCCCGCGACCGCTGACCTGACCTCAAGCAGCTACGGCATGGGCCGCGAATTGTTTGCCAATTTCAGGGCCCTGGCCGGCCGCGCCGATGAGGGTGCCAGCGTTCTTTACGGATAATGTTCAGAATGTCGGCGGCACCTGTCCGGCCGAGCGGTAGGCTGAAACCAGCGTATTGGCCATCAACAGGGCAATGGTCATCGGGCCGACACCGCCGGGCACCGGCGAGATCGCTCCGGCGATTTCGGCACACTCTGCAAAGGCGACATCTCCGACAAGCCGCGACTTGCCTTCTCCGCGTTCAGGTGCGGGTATCCGGTTGATACCCACGTCGATCACGGTTGCGCCTGGCTTGACCCAGTCGCCTTTGACCATTTCCGGACGCCCGACGGCGGCCACCAATATATCGGCGGTGCGGCACAGGGCCGGCAGGTCGGCGGTGCGGCTATGGGCAATGGTGACCGTGGCATTGGCTGCCAGCAGCAGACTGGCCACAGGTTTGCCGACGATGTTCGAACGACCGATGACAACCGCATTGAGGCCGGACAGATCCTTGCCGCGTATGCGTTCGATCAGCAGCATCGAACCGGCCGCGGTGCATGGAACAAAAGCCGTTCCGATGCCGGTGGTCAGTTTTCCTGCATTGATCACATGAAAACCGTCCACATCCTTGTCCGGATCAATGGCCTGGAGGACGTCGCCTTCGTCGATATGGCCGGGAAGCGGCAGTTGCACAAGAATGCCGTGGATTGAGGGATCATTGTTGAGTGTATCCACCAGTGATAAAAGATCCGCCTGGCTGGTCGTATCGGCCAATGTGTGCTGCACGGAATGAAACCCGCATTCCTGGGCTTTTTTACCCTTTGAGGCAACATAGACCTGGCTGGCCGGATCTTCGCCGACGATGACTACCGCGATGCCCGGCATGAGACCTTTTGTGGTTTTCAGTTGAGCCGTGGCCGCCTTGACCGCCGCGATCACATTTGCCGCTTCAGCCTTGCCATCGATTATCACTGTCATGTCTTGCGCTCCTGATTTTCTGCCTGAATCCACCGGCGTGCATCCAGCGGAAACGATCAATCAACTTGTGCTGACTGCATAATGCAATTTTCACAATGATGAAATGGTCTGTGAGCGACGTCCCGGATCTAAATTGTGACGCAATGCAATTCAAGCAGCCCTGACCGCTGATCAGGCTGAAACGGACCATCCGTTAGCTGTTCACAAACCGCCCTGGCTGACGGGATGAACGTCGGGCCTGTTGCAGGCGTTCTACTGTTTCACGCATTTGGCGGATATCGGCGCGGATTTGTTCTTCTTCGTTCTCGGGCGCAAAATAGGCCATTTGTGATGGTTGTGGAATCTCATCCTGCCAGGGCGGCGCGTTGGTGTTCGGCACGTCGCGTTGCTGCCAGCGATCATCCGTGGGTGCTTCATCGGCATAATCCGCAGGATCCAGGACAACCTCTTCTTCCTGCGAAGGCGCAGCACCGGAATTCCTGTAAGGCGCGTCGAATTTGTCGCGACTTGCCCTATTGAAGCCCGACGCGAGACTTTTGTAGATGCCGGCCAGAATGGCGATGGCCAGACCGCCAAACAGTCCGGCCAGCAGGCCTCCAATTGCAATGAACTTGCGGGACGGCCCGCTGGGTTTCAACGCCGGTGTCGCTGCGGAAATGACCCGAATATTGCTTGTGTTCAAGCTCTGCTGTTCGCGCGTTTCGCGAGCGCGTTTGAGAAAGGATACATAAATCGCACTGGTGGCATTGGCCTCGCGCTCCAGCTCCCGCAATTGCACGAGGTCACCGGATGTGGTGGCGTGTTTGCTCTTGAGCACAGCGAGATCGGTTGCCACCTGCTGTTCCGAGCGAATGACACGCCGCAATTCGGTCTGTGTGGATTCGACAATACGGCGCAGTTCATTGTTGATTTCCGCGCGGGCTGTGTCCAGCGCCTGTTCTGCTGCTATGCGCTGAGGATGGCGCGGACCAAGACTTGTTGCAAGCGCATCCGATATGCGTTTGGCCGAGGCGTATTCGGCGCGCAGTTCGCCAATTGTTGTCGATCCCAAAATCTCCGGAGATGTTCCGGTCAGAAGAGCGTTGATATCGACCTGACGGGCCGAGTCGGCCTTGACCTGAATTTCCACCTTCTGCGCACGCAGTTGGGCCAGTTGCTGGTTCAAGGTGATGATCTGCTCATCGCTGATCAGGTTTCCACCGGCATCAACCAGATCAAATTTTGCCTTGTATTCTTCAACCCGCCTCTCGGCTGCTTCCACGTCCTTGCGCAAGGCGTCGAGTTGTGTAGCGAATGAAACGGCGGTGCGCTCAAACAGGGCAGATTGTGATTCCTGCTGTTTGACGATGTAGACGTCGACAATTTCATTGGCAATGCGCGCCGATTTTTCGGCGTCTTCCGTCTTGACCGCGACATAGACGATAAAGGTTTTTTCACCTCTATAGACCTGCACCTGGCGGGAAAGCGACTGAACGGCCAGATTGTTGTAATCACTCGCTGTTTTGGACTTGCCGCCAATCAGGGAACGCATCAATTCCACGGCGCCAAAGACGCCGCCTGCGGCCGTGCCGTTGAACTCCGGATCATCAGCCAGATCGAGATTGGTGACCACGGCTTGCAACACGGGACTGGAATCGACAATCTGAACCTGGCTGTCGACCAGCGCCAGGATGGATTCAGCTGAATAGGATTGCGGCAGAAAATCCGTATCGGTCAGGCGCAACTCGCGCGGATCGAGCACGAACTGGCTGACGGATTCGTATTTGTGCGGTGTCGCCAAAGCAATCATGACGCCCAGAACCGCTCCGAGGATACTGGCAAAAATCACAAAATACCGATAGCGCCACGCTGTGACGATCAGAACAACCGGATCGATCAGCGAACCATCGCGAGGTGGCCTGTCGTTCCGGTTCTTCTGATCGCCAGCCCTATGGGAACCCGCGTTTTGCGAATCTCTTTCTTGTGAAGCTGGGGTCTTGGAGTGCGGGGCCATGGAATGTGGAACTTGGGAATGTGGCGGATTGGAATTCTGCCTTTGTGACGGCTGGCTCGCATCCATGTCTGCAACCTGATCCTCTGGCGCATCAGTGGCGGGTGCCCGGTGCTTGTGAAAGCCAGCCTGGTCTGGCGGCTCATCACGGGTCAGAGATTCAATCATCCCTTTCAGGCGCTGGCGCACGCCGGACCGTCCTGCAGTCGACCTGTCCGGCCAATCGTTTTCGCCGACCGGGCTCTGCTCCTTGCCATAATATCCACCATCCTGATCGGAAGGCAATGGCGCTTCATCGTAATAGCGATGGCTTTCCGCTTCGTCTGGCTCGGTAAAATCCGGGCGTGAAGAATCGGACGCAGAATACCCCGTGCGCGTATAATCAAGGAGCGACTTTCGTCCTCTCTTCTGAGCTATTGAATCCGGATCGAACATGTTCACCTTCCGAGCTGATCACCAGCGAGGCCCGACTTATGGCTAATACTATCTAAACAACCTTGGAAAATATTTGGTTAACGCAACCGCATACCCACCTGCCCGACAGTCACACGTGTCTCAAGCATACCTTGGCACACATTATGCGCGAAATTACGGCGCAGGAGATGCATAGAGCCTGGCCGTTTCCTCACGCCGTGCCATTTGCGTGATCTTCCGGCCTGAAACAATTGAGACAGAACACGACATTTGACTGATACATCCGACCTTCACTTTTGGGTCATCGCCAATGGAGGCGGTGAACATCAATGTCTCTCGCACCGACAGCATGGGATTTCGAAATGCTACTCGGCAATGGGACGAACCAGAAGGAATACAAAGATGAAGAGACTTTTTGCCCTTGCAGCCCTTGCACTCGTGCTTTCCAATACCGGTGCAAACGCCGCCTATGCCAATCGCGCCGAGTGTATCGATGCCGTCGTCGCTTCCTGCAACAAGAAACCGCACCCGGTGCCCTGCACCAATTCGGGAACGTCTCAGTGTGAGGAAGTATTCCCGCAGAACAACGGCAGCAGAACGCCTGGAATCGCGACCAAGAACAAGAGGAGCTAACGCAGTTTCAGCACGTGGCGATGCAACTGCCTATCTCCAAATGCATCCATTCAAAAGCTCCAACATGCAGGTCCGCCAAACAGCCGGGCCTGCATGTTTTCGTTTGGGAGGCAAGTCCCGCCCAACACGGGTCGTCTCTCTTCAACGAAATCTGCGGTAGAAAACCGCTCCTTTGAAACGATTGTTACAATTGAGACAATCGGCGACATCCGACAGACAAACAGGATTGTCAGGTTTGTTTCACGGGTTGCTCGACATCAAGCGTTGGCAAAAGCCCGAAACCAGCAACAGAGGAAACCTGAAATGAAAAATTTTGCGAAAACAATCACGTTCACCGCCGTGGGCGCAATCTCTCTGGCCGCCGTCAGTCTCTTTACAGCTGCACCGGCATCGGCGGCATATGCCTGCAAGAATTCCCATTCCTACGAATCCGCAGCCGGCGTCAATCCGAATGCCGCAACCGCAGTCAAAATTGCCCAGGCAAGCTGGCAGAGCAAAATGAAGAGCCAGTATGGTTTGCCCTGGTCGCTCTGGTCGGTTGCAAAAGGCAAACAGACCAGTTGTGTGAATTCCGGCGGCAATCAGAAAACCTGCATCGTCAGAGCACGCCCCTGCAAATACGTAACGGGATAATCTGCGCCGACAAAGTCACGAACATCGAAAGCACCCGCAGATGGGAAGCGCAGAAAACAGCTTCTCCATCGGCGGGCGCTACATTTTTGCGGTGGGGGCTGATACAATTGATACAATCGGCGGCACATGCTTGATACAAAGGGCACTGATACTTGCAAATGCCCAGCCCAGTCCTTGCGTGTGCCAGTTCTTAGCGTGTGCCAGTTCTTAGCGTGTGCCAGTCTTTGTGTGTGCCAGTCTTTGTGTGTGCTGGCCTTTACCTGTGTCAGTCTTCACCTGTGGCGTTTGAAACGGAGTAGCCCCGTTGCCTACAAGCAGAACAAAAAATGCCAAGATTTTTTCCGCATCGGACAAGGTGCGCATTGTTCTTCAAGGGCTGACCGGACAGTCCCGCATTGCCGAACTGTGCCACCGTAGCGGGATATCCGAAGACACTTTCAATGAATGGTCGACGGCCTTCATCAAGGGCGGCAGGAACGCCCTTTCTCAGAAGGCTCAGAAGACCGGGATGGCATCTGACATGAAGTCGCGCGAGGCGGAACTGTTGCGCAACGTCATTGATGTATGTCCCGCCAATTTCATGGTCTCGCGAATCCAGAGTGGAGAGGTCCTTTACCGCTCACAGGCGTCGGCGGATTTGCTGGGCGAATTGCCCTTCGCGCGCGGGCATTGGAAAAATCCGCTGGACCGCGAGCGCTTTGTTGAAATCCTGGAGAGCGACGGCCGAGTCAACAACATGTTCTTCTGCGCCGTGAAGGCTGACGGAACGTCCTTTCCATGCCAGATTTCGGCCTGCATTGTTGAACACCAGGGTGAAAATGTCATTGTGTCCTCGACGACGGATTTGTCGAAAGAGTTTGCCTTGCGCAAAGAACTGGAACAGGCAAACGCACGTTTCACTGAAGCGCTGGAGGCCTTTGATGAGGGATTTGCTCTCTGGGACAGCGACCTGCGGCTGGTTCTTGAAAACGAGCGCATATTCAACATGCTCTATCCCAATGAACCACCACCCAGAAGAGGACAACCGGGCGATGCTTTTCAACTGATCCTTCAGGAGCAATTTGCAAACAAGGTTTTCAAACTTCCCGAAGGCGTTCCGGCCGACCAGATCATCGGGTTCTGGAAGCAGCTGATCACATCCTATACGAAGGGGCTGGATATTGAGCTTGAAGACGGGAGAATCCTGACAGGCTCATCGCACGAGACCAGCCTCGGCGGCTATCTGCTGACCTTCAAGGACGTGACAGACCAGCGCCGCGCAGAGGCCGCCGAGCGCGAAGCCGATACGCTGCTCAAGCTGATTGTCGATGCATGCCCGACAAACTTCATGGTGTCACGGATCGATAATGGCAAGATCATTTACCTGTCCAATGCGTCGACGGCCCGTTTCGGAGAAGTCGATTCAAAACTGAGTTTCTTTCCCAGGCCGGAAGATCGCCTGAAATATCTTGATGCACTGCTGCCAACCGGGGTCGTGGATGACTATCCGGTGCGGTTTCGCCGCGGTGACGGAACCATGCGGGACGGTCTCATCTCGGCCCGGATCACGCGATACAAGGGGGAGGACGTCATTGTATCTGCGACCCGCGACATTACGGAACAACTCCAGTTGCAGACCGAGTTGCAACACCAACGCGAGATCGCCCACCAAAACGAAAAGCTCTCCGCTATGGGTGAACTGCTGGCAGGTGTGGCACATGAGTTGAACAACCCCCTGTCAGTGGTGGTGGGTTACGCCCTCATGCTGCAGGAAAAACTGGAAGATCCCGTCCATAAAAAACGCATTGAGAGAATTGGCCAGTCCGCTGAGCGTTGCGCACGCATTGTCAAAGTATTCCTGGCCATGGCGCGGCAACGTCCTGTCGATCTGGAGCAATGGTCGCTCAGTGATATTATTGAATCGGCTTTTGACATGACCGGCTTTCCGATCAAATCCAAGGGTGCTCGAGTCGTTTTCGACCTTGATGCAAGTCTGCCGCCGGTTGCCGCGGATGGCGACCAGTTGATACAGGTATTCAGCAATCTGATATCGAATGCCGGTCACGCCATCGCCGATAGCGGCAAAGACGGTATTCTGACTTTGAAATCCTATTTCGATGAGGATTTGCAAAGGGTCGTCGGAGAAGTCATCGACAATGGACCAGGCGTTCCCGAAGAGCTTCAAACGCGTATCTTTGAACCTTTTTTCACCACCAAGGATGCCGGAGCCGGAACGGGTATAGGGCTGGCGCTGTGTCATCGTATCGTCGACACGCATGGCGGGCGGCTGTCAATAAAGTCAAAACAGTCCAAAGGCGCGCGCTTTATCGTGCGCCTGCCACAGTCGGAAACGCCTGCCAGGCATTTTCCCCCTTTGAAAACGCAGGCCAGGACCGCGGGGCCGCTTCGCGTCCTGGTCGTCGATGACCAGATTGAAGTTGCCGATCTGCTGCGTGATATGCTTGAGGACAGCGGCTATCAGGTGGAGATCAGACATGATGCGCAGGCCGCCTTGCATTTGCTGGAATCCGAGACATTCGATGTCATCCTCAGTGATATCAAAATGCCCGGCCTGAGTGGTGATGCGTTTTTCGAAAAAATCAAATCCTTGCGTCCTGATCAGGCAAGACGTCTGGCTTTTGTGACTGGCGATGTGATGAGCCCAAGGGTGGCCGCATTTTTGGAAAAAGCCGCTGTTCCCTACATTGAGAAACCGGTCGTGCCGTCGGAACTCGACGCATTGATTGAGCAATTGCGCGCGCTTACACAGGGGAGTGAACCATGATGGCCGCAAATTCCCACATTCTTGTCTGTGATGATGAAACCCATCTGCGTGAAATGGTCGGCGAATATCTTGCCGAACGAGGATATCGGATTACCGAGGTCCCGGACGCACAATCATTGCATGAGGCGATGGCCAATGAACCCGCCGACCTGATTGTCCTGGATATCAATATGCCTGGTGAGGACGGATTGACCGCCCTGCGTGTGCTGCGAAGCCGTTCGGACGTACCGGTCATCATGCTGACAGCTGCATCAGAGGTCATCGACCGGGTGGTCGGGCTTGAATTGGGGGCTGACGACTATATCGGCAAACCTGTTGACCTGCGCGAGCTGGAAGCACGGATCAAGGCTGCGCTCAGACGACAATCTGGAACCGGCGTTGACGGTCAGGCGCAAAGGCCAAAACGGGCAAAGGGCATGGTTGCTTTCGGACAATGCAAACTGGATCTGGACGGGGCACGGCTTTTCGGACCCGATGAAAACGAAATTGCCATCACGGCGATGGAGTTCAACCTGTTGCGTGTCTTTCACCAGAACATCGGGCGTGTCCTCAATCGCGATCAGTTGCTTGAACAGGCGCATGATCGCGGCTGGGAGCCCTATGACCGCTCGATAGACCTGCGTATTTCGCGGCTGCGGCGGAAAATAGAGAAAAACCCGGCAAAACCGGAAACAATCAGGACAATCCGGGGTATTGGCTACACATACAGCTGATCGGATCGATCAACAATTGCAGCGGATCACAAGACAATCCGGCGGCCCACAAAACGCGGGACGGCAAGATTTTGCTGTTTGGCAAATACTTTCTGAAAGTTTCGGGACGATTTCACCGGCAGGTTTGCGGGGCGCCGGGTATTCAAGTCGACGCATACAAGCAATTGTTCGTTGACAGCAGCCAGACGATTGCTGTCTTCATCGAACAACGAAAGATAAACATGGACCCGTTCAACGGTCTGCGCCAGCACCTGCAGGGTGGTGCGAACAGGCGCCCCTTCCATCAATTCGCTCAGGTAGATGAGGTTTGCCTGAGCCACAAAGATGGTTTTTCCGGTTTTCTCAATCTGGTCCGGACCAATGGCCATAGCCGTGCAAAATGTGCATATCGCTGAATCGAAGGCTGTCAGATAGGCGGCAACATTCATATGTCCATTGTGGTCCACCCATGCCTGGCGAACCCGGTCCCTGACGATCAGCAAGGCGCCGTCCTGGCATTGTTCAAAGCCGCAAATATTGTCAGCCGCCGGTTCGCTCATGCCGGAAATTCCGTTCGCAGTTCGGATTTGAGAATTTTTCCGGTCGCCGACATCGGCATCTGCTCGACGATCTCCACCCGCTCCGGCATCCACCATTTGACCACATGGGATCCGATATGGGACAGCAGTGCCTCTTGTTCAAATGTTTGCATGTCGACCTCCAACTGAACAATGAGCAAGGGACGTTCCTGCCATTTTGGATGCGGAATTCCAATAATTGCCGCATGACGGATGCCCGGATACATGAGAGCAACAGCCTCCAATTCCGTACTGGATATCCATTCGCCACCCGACTTGATGATATCCTTGGAACGATCCTTGATTTCGAGATAGCCCTGCGCGTCGATGGTGGCCATATCACCGGTCTTCAACCAGCCATCGGCAGTCAGCGGACTGGCTTCTTCATTGAAATAACCGCTCGCCGTCCAGGGGCCGCGCGCTTGCAGGTGGCCGATAGATTTTCCATCATGGGCAAGGATTGCGCCATCGTCCGAGACAATGCGCAGGCGCGCGCCCCAACTGGCGCGCGCTGTCTTCCTTTTCAGAGCACGCTTTTGCGCCTTGTCGAGACTGTCGAAACCGGGCTTCAGCGTGCCCTTGCTGGAGCAAAGCGATTCCGTCATTCCCCAGGTTTGTACGATATTGACTCCATGATCGCCTTCCCATCGTTCAACCAGATTTTGCGGGACGGCACTGCCGCTGGTCAGGAATGACTGAAGGTGTGAAAGCCTCGCCCCGCGCTGGTCAAGCCAGTCGCACAATCCGAGCAACACTGTCGGTACTGCGCCTGCGATCGTCACACCTTCCTGATCCATGAGTTGGCAGAGCGTCCCGGGGTCGTGCTGCCTGCCCGGCAGGACGAGTTTGCCGCCGCTCATCGGCGCCGTATGCGGAAAACTCCATCCGGTCGCGTGGAACATCCCCGCTATCGGCATGTAGACATCCAGTGCTCCGTTGCGATAATTGCCGAAGAAGTCCTTGGCGATGCTGGCCAGCGCGATCAGCACCAGCGAGCGATGCGAATAGAGCACGCCTTTGGGATTTCCGGTTGTCCCGGACGTGTAACACAGCACTGCGCCGGCCTTTTCGTCGAATTCCGGAAAGCCGGCAAGCGGCAAGGTACTTTCAACCAGTGTCTCGTAGCGAAGATAGGGGCGCCCCAAATCGGGCAGCTTTTCACCGTCGTCCACGAGGATCAGAGTTGTCACCTGCGTCAGTTTCGGCAGAATTCCAGCCACGATTTCTGCGCATCCGGTGTCGAATGCCAGCATCTTCGCCCCACCATGGTTGATGATATAGGCTATGTGGTCCAGTGAGAGCCGCGGATTGACTGTGTGCAGAATGCCTCCGGCACCGGGAACGGCGAAAAACAATTCGAAGTGCTGTCGTGTATTCCAGCATAGGGTTGCGACACGGTCGGATTTGCACATGCCCAATTCCTGCAACGCAGCGGCAATGCGCAATGCCCTCTCATGGGCTTCACAATAGCCATATCGCAACGTTTTTCCCGACATGGTTCGCGAGACAACTTCAGTCTCACCGTGATGGGCAGCCGCATATTCGATGATGGACGACAACAGCAGCGGCGCGTCAATCATTAAACCGTTGATCATTCAATTCCTCCAGCAAACCAGAAATGCGCTTGACGCCTTGTCCCAAATATCCAATAATAGAACGACGTTCTGAAAACAAGTGTCTTACATTTTTGGAAACTTGCAAAGGTGTTCGTTCAGTTCATGAAAAGAATGCAACGCCTGGATGGAGCGTTTGAAAACACAACAAGGGAAGAGGCAAATGACAAAGTTTCCAAAACCTGTACCACCGGAACGACAGCCCGCTGAGATGTCTCAGGATATCGTGTTGCGGGCGGAGCCTGAAGATGAACGGGTCTGGGTTCCGATGGACGAGAATGTCTGGTTTCGCCCGCTGCTGCTGCATACGGTCGAAGGATATTGGACCAGCCTGCTCAGAGTGCGCGCCTCCGGTGTCGTGAGTTGCCATCGGCATCCCGCGCCGGTGCACGGATACGTCATCAAGGGAAGCTGGCGTTATCTCGAACACGACTGGGTAGCGACCGAGGGCAGCTATGTTTTCGAGCCTCCGGGCGAAACACATACGCTTGTGGTCGACGAGAACGTGGACGAGATGATCACCTGGTTCCTGGTCAATGGCGCGATGCTTTATGTCGGCCCGGATGGCGAATTGACCGGCTATTCGGATGTGTTCCAACGCATCGACATGTGCCGTGAACACTACATCAAGGTCGGGCTCGGCGCCGACTATGTCAAGCAATTCATCCGGTAGTCCGGATCAGATCGAATCGGCATCAGACTTCACTGTTGCCGGTGACATGCGCCTGAATTCCAGGTTTCATCAAAGGGAGGAATACACAAAAATGAAAATGCTCAAAAAGGCGGCGCGTACAGCGCTGATGTCGACGGCTGTTGCCATCGCACTGGCGGCCATCGGCACAAGCGCGGCCCAGTCATCAGAGGTAAAGTTGAATTCCTGGCTGGGGCCAACGCATCCGCTCAACACCGGAGGATATGTACCCTTCATCGAAACCATGGAAGCGGAAGGCAATGGTGATATCGATTTCCGTCTGTTCCTTGGTGGCTCACTTCTCGATAGCCGCGGCACATTGCCGGGCATTCGCGACAATGTGGTTGAGGGTGGCTTTGTCGTTCTTTCCTTCCATCCGGCTGAATTTCCGGCAATGACGACGTTTTCCGATCTGTCCATGGTTGGAACGGATTCATTGACTGCAGCGGCGGCGGTGACGGAAACCATTCTCCTGCATTGCGAACCTTGCGAAGCGGAAGCCAAAGCCCAGAACTTCCTGTTCTTCGGCGCCTACGCGACGACAGCCTATAACATCATGTCAAGCAAGCCGGTCAATTCGCTTGCCGACATGCAAGGCAAAAAGGTTCGCTCCTTTGGCGGCGCCATTGACCGCTGGCTGAGCAGCCTGGGCGCAGTTGCCGTGAACGTGGATGCAACACACGCCTATGATGGATTGTCCAAAAATACACTGGACGCTGTCATGTTGCCTGTGGCTGATCTGTCGGCCTATAACCTTTGGGACGTCGCGCCCTATGTCACACTGCTCAACGTCGGGTCCTTCAAGGCAGACAGCTCCGTTGGTTTCAGCCGGGACTTCTGGAAGGGACTGACTGCTGAACAGCGGGCGCTGATGCTTAAAAATGCGCCGATCATGGCAATCGGACCGGGCCTCGACTACATCAAGAATGACGAAAAGGTCGTGGGTGAAGCCGGTGCCAAGAACGTCACGCTCATCGCGCCGACAGACGAGATGAAGCAGGGCCTTGCCAACTTCTTTGAAGCCGACAAGTCTGCCATTCTGGCGGCAGCAAGCAAGCGCGGCGTCAAGGAGGCCGATACCCAGGCCATCGTCGATACCTATGTCGAACTTCTCGCCAAATACGAGACGCTTTTCGAAGGCAAACGCGACGATCCTCAGGCGCTCTATGACATCCTCTATCAGGAAGTCTACGCCAAGCTCGACCCGAACACGTTCGGTCTCGATTGATTGCCGGAAACCGGCATCCGGGCCCGTCAGCGTTTGTCAAAACGCTGACGGGCCAAACATGACAGCACTTCAGGAGTTCTGGCCTGGCTTTTCCACCATAGCCTGTCTTTTCCGTTTTAGAACAACCGGCTCGAGACAGCATGTCATTTGCGGGCCTGGTCGGTTCACCCGGCCCCGTTCACTTTACTGATCAATCGGCGCAACGATGCCGATGGAACGCCCGTACCTTAAGGTACGCGCTTCGCGAACCAACTTGATCCTGACAAAAAAACAACTGGCAGAGTGAATCAATGAAAGCAAGACAGGCTCCAAATATTCAACAAATCCTTCTTTCACGGACTTTCACAGCCCGTCGGCTTGCATTGAAAAGCCGGCGATTTTGCCCGCTGCTGGTGCTGACGTGCGCCCAGGGTGGCAAGCAGTGGAGCCCATGGGCCGCCACAGGCGCATGGCGGAATGTGTAAAATAGTTTTGACAAGCCCCGACGCGGTGGAGAATTTCAACGGCGGCGGATCAATGAATCAAGCATCACCACGCCGCTGCCCTCCACGCCGACCTGGATCGGGTTGACCTCAGCCTCAACAACCAGATCACTCAGCGTGAGGTGCGAGATACCGGCAACAGCGACGGCCAGAGCATTCAGGTCACCCATTTGCATTGCGCGAAAACCGCGAAATATGTCGAAACCCTTGACCTCAGCCAGCATTTCATCCGCCTGCTCCACTGAAATCGGAGCACAGCGTACGGCTGTATCACGATAGATTTCAGTCATAACCCCGCCCATGCCAACGGTAATGACCGGTCCGACCAGCGGGTCGCGGGTGAGACCCACAAGCACTTCACCCAGCCCTTCGTGCATTTCCTGCAAAAGGATGCCCTGTAACCGGTAACCTGGACGGTATGTCTGGGCGCTGGCGCGCATGCCGTCGATTTTACGCAACAGTTCGGCACGGTTGCGCACATTCAGGCTAATGGCGCCAGCGTCCGTCTTATGCGGCAGATCCGCTGAAACCAGCTTGGCGACCACCGGAAAGGAAAATGGCAATGTTTTCGGGATCTCCTCACCGGGCAGAACGACAATTTGCCTCGGCTGGCGAAGGCCAAGCGCTTCGAAAACCTTGCCCGATTGGACTTCATCCATTGTGCCGGATGCAGCGGTTGACAGCATCATTTCAATCCTGTCAGGAAGAAACGACACAGGAGGCTGCATCACCTGTTGCGGAGCAACAAGCAGGGCCAGCGCCTCTGCGCAGCTTTCCACGTTGTGAAAGGCCGGTACGCCGCCAGCCTCCAGCATCCTCATGCTTTGAGGTGCATGGGGCAGGATGAAAGCCATGATCGGCGCGCGCGTATCACGGCGTTCCTTTACGACGTCAATAATCGGACTGACGGATTTTTCCGGTTCGAACTGTGCGGATGAACCGATCACAACAAGCAGCATACCGGTCGCAGGATCATCCGCCAGCGTGGAAACAACTTGCTTCATCGTCTCATAGCGGGTCCCGGCAAGTGTGACATCCACCAGCTTGCCCTGACCCAGATGAATACCGGCTGATTGCAGCTTTTTACGCGCGTTGCTGCTGCATCCTTCTATTGTCACCTGGCGTGCGCTGATCTGATCAACCACCATCGCGCCCCCGCCGCCCGTCGTGGAGATCACGGTTACGGCAGATGGCCGGCCAGACATTGTGCGTCGCCTGTCGAGGATTCGCGGAGCATCAAGCAAGGTCTCAAAATGTTCGACCTGTTTTATTCCCACCTGCCGAAGATAGGCTGACAGGGCCTGTCTCGAACCTGTGAGTGCGCCGGTGTGGGTAACGGAAAGGGCCTGGCCGTCCTGCGATTGGCCGATCATATAGGCTGTCACGGATTTGCCGACCATAGCTGCGGAACGGGCAAACGCCGCCAGGGCAACCGGATCTCGGATGGTTTCCAGAAACAGCGCAAAACCTTGCGTATCAGGATCATCGAGAAGAAGATTGCCCAGAACACTGATGCTTGCAGATGCCTCATTGCCAACCGAGATGAATGCCGAAAAATCGATTCCGCGTGCATGTCCGCGCGAAAACAATGTTCCGATAAGGCTGCCGCTTTGAGACAATACAGCGATGCGCCCGGCGCCCGGACTTTCAGAGCGAAAGGCGGCATTGGTCGTGCAGGAAAACCCCGAATGTGTCGCGACAACCCCGGTTGAATTGGGTCCGATCAGCAAAATATTCGACTGGCGTGCAAGACAAACCAATTGTGCCTGGCGCGCGCGACCGATTTCACCGGCCTCGGCAAACCCGTCAGCCAGCACTGAAACAACCTTCACACCAGCAGATGCACAATCGCGCAAGGCATCCGGCACAGCATCCGTATCAAGCAGGATATAGGCATGTTCCACTGCGTCCGGGATACTGGTGACCGTAGGATAGGCGCGCATTCCCATGACTTCGGACCGGGCAGGATTTACCGGATAGATCTTTCCGGAAAATCCGTGTTGCCGCAAAAAGGTCAAGGGGCGGGCCGTCAATTTTTCCGGCGTTGCAGAAGCACCGATCAAAGCCACGGTTCTGGGCGCAATCATCGCACGCAACAAAACTTTCGAACGGGGGTCATCCATCATGCTGCCGCCGGGCTCTCCACCCGTTGCGAAAAGCGCCGATCAAAGACACCTTCAGCTATCCTGTTTTTCAGAATTTCTATTGAACCGCCGGCGATCATCCAGCCCCGGGTGCGGCGCAGGCAATATTGAGCGGTGCTTTCTTCGGAAAAACCGAGCCCGCCCATGATCTGCACGGCTTCATTTGCCGCGAAGTAACCCGCCTCATTGCAGGCGAGCTTCGCCAGAGCGGTTTCCTGTGCCGACGGCAATCCGTCCCCCGCATTGACCGCTGCGCGCATCAACAGCAGTTGCGCGCCCTCGAGCCGAACCGCCATGTCTGCGAACTTCCACTGCAACCCCTGAAATTCACATAGAGAACGGCCAAACTGCTTGCGGGTCATCGCATGTTCACGCGCAATATTGAACGCATGGCGACCAACCGCGACGGCCCGTGCGGCATTGCCTAGACGCTCGATATTGAACCCGGCAATCTGACGTCTGAAACCACCGCGCCCAAGAAGCACATTGCCTTTCGGAATGCGGCAATTGTCAAAAAAGAGCGGCGACCATTGCTCCCCGTTCATGAAGCTGGAGGCTTTGCCTATGGTAAAACCAGGCGTGCCTTTCTCGATCAGCACCGACCCTATTCCTTCGGTTCCCGGACCAAACCGGACATAGACCAGAAACAGGCCGCCTTCGCTGCTGTGGGTTCCGAAGATCTTGGAGCCGTTTATGATGCAATGATCGCCGTCGTCTTGCGCGGATGTCGCCAACTCGGTGACGGCCGATCCGGCATCGGGCTCCGTCATGCCCAGCGAAATCAACGCCCTGCCGGCGAGAAGATCCGGCAGAAAACGGGCCTTTTGTTCCCCAGATGCAAATTCACTGAATGTGCGGATCGGACCGAAGTTACCGGCCTGGACTATGTCGCCGCTGCGCGGGCAACATTCCGCCACGGCCTGGATCGCCAGGATCGCATCGACCAGGGTGCCGCCAACACCACCGTCTTGGTGCGGAACTGTAATGCCAAGAAGGCCGAAATCCGCAAATTTGCGCGCCACGTCCCAGGGAAAGGCGTCAGAGCGCGCCCGTTCGGCTGCTCCATTGGCCAATTCTGCCCGGGCAAACCGGCTGACAGAATCGTGGAACATACGCTGTTCGTCGTTGAGCATGAAATCCATGGCCGGCCGTTTCCCTGTTGGTGATTTGCGCAGATTAGACTAATCTCAGTCTATGAATATGGGGCATCTCCTTGGGGTGAGATAAGTACTGATTATGAATGAAGCCTATCGCAACCTCCCTTTGAATCAATTGAGGACTTTCTCCGTTGCGGCGCGGCATCGCACCTTCACAGCAGCGGCAAACCACATGGGTGTCAGCCAGGTGGCCGTCAGCCAGCAAATCAGCGCGCTTGAAAACTATCTTGGAATCAAGCTTTTTGAACGGGGGCCGCGCTCGGTCAAACTGACTGAAGAGGGCCGGACATTCGGGCACGAAATTGCAGATGCCTTCGACAGGCTGGAACACGCCACGCACCGCACCCTCACGGACGAAAGCGCCGGAACGATCAACATCCGCATATATCCGACCCTGGCCCATCACTGGCTGCTGCCCAAACTGTCCGATTTCAGCAAACGAAATCCTCAATATCGCATACGCTTCGACACCACTGTCGAGCCGCTGGATTTTCGCAGTACGCATCTCGACCTCGCCGTTCAACTGGGTCATGGAGACTGGAGCAACGCGAAGTCATCCAAGCTTTTTGACGAAGTGGTGGATGTCGTGTGCAGCCCGGGTTACGCTCTGCAGTTCGACAACTTCACCCAACCGGAACATTTCGCAAAGGCAGAATTGCTGCATGCCAAATACAGACGAAATGAATGGGAGATCTGGGCCCGCAATGCCAAAATCGACATCCAGCACCAGCGGGGCATGGAGTTCGATTCATCGGTCCTGGCCTATTGTGCGGCGCGCAAGGGTTTTGGTCTGGCGATAGGTCAGACCGCTATCCTGCGCGACGAACTGGAAACGGGCGAGTTGGTGTGCCCGGTTCAAATGCCGATAAAGACCGGATCGGCCTTTTATGTTGTCAGACCGACAATGAAATCGGCATCCATCAAGACCCGCCTCTTTATCGATTGGCTGCTGAAGATTTCAGGTCAAAAGCCTGAATTCCATGCCTGAAGCACTTTCTGCGTCGTTCTGTGCGGCCAGGTCGCGACAGGCATTGTGAAACGAAGAACGCCCGATTTCCTCCGCATCCCTGCAGATTGCGTTTTACGAAAACTGTCTGCGCGCGGTCACCCGGCAATTGCACGCAACGTTCCTGTGCTGTTTCGTCGCAAAACGATGGAAATGAAACGTGCCACGGTTTATGAAGGACGGGCGAATGCAGCTTCGAATCTGCCTGCATGCATTGTTGACGACCAGACTGCATTTTGGACGGAAAGAGGGAAAATCAAGGCATGGCCACCAAGAAGAATTCGACACCGGAACCATCAAGAGTGGCCTCGCTGGAACGCGCGCTCTCCATCCTTTCGGTCTTCGAATCCAGCGAGGCTCCTGTCACCCTGGCGCAGATTGCCCAATCCACAGGCCTCTACAAAAGCACGATCCTGCGCCTGATCGCATCGTTCGAGGACCATGGCTATGTTCAGCGAAGCAATGACGGTGCAACCTACACGGTGGGCCCGACGGCCTTCCGGCTCGGCGTGACTTACAAGAAGTTTTTTGAACTGGATGAAGCCATCGAAGCCGCACTGGAAGATCTCGTCAGGAACGGCACTGAAAGCGCGTCCTTTCACGTCATCAATCGTGATCACCGGATCTGCGTGTTGCGGGTCGATTCAAACCATCCTACTCTGGATCGGGTGGAAACCGGAAGCCGCCTGCCCCTGGACCGGGGCGCAGCCGGCAAGATTCTGCGCGCCTATTCGGGCATGGATACCCCGGAAAAGCTTGGCATAGGCGCAGATGGCATCGCTGTTTCGCACGGTGAACTTGACCCTTCCTGCGCTGCCATTTCCGCGCCCGTTTTCGGCCTGTCAAACGAGTTGATCGGCGCCATTTCCGTATCAGGTCCGAAAGAGCGTTTTACCGAAGAAACCATCGCCACCATGAGCCAATTGGTTTTCGAGGCATCGCGGAAATTGTCCAGTCTGGCTGTTGGCCAAAAACGCATGCATGCGGTCTCCCTGCGCAGTTAGCGCGACATTCGCTCACAGCCAACCAAAGGCCCTGGCCTCACTTCAGCAACGAAGGCAGAAATGTCGATATCGGCGGGAAGGCAATGAGAATTGCCAGCATCACAAGATCAGCGATGACAAACCAGATGACCTGCCGGATGATATGCTCCAGCGGCGTGTTGGGCATGGTCGACTTGATGACAAACAGGTTCATTCCCACCGGCGGCGTGATCAGCCCCAGTTCAAGCAGCTTGACCACGATAATACCCATCCAGACCATATCAACATTCAGGTCCAGAAGGATCGGGTAAAGCAGTGGCAATGTCAGCAGCATGATGCCGATCGGATCAATGAACATGCCCAAAATCAGGTAGAGGATCGAGACGCCGATAATGAACAACACGGGGTCACCGGTAAGGCCGATGATGATCGTCGTGAGATAATCTGACACACCCGACAGCGCGAGAAAACGGGTAAACAGGATAGCGCCAATGCCGATGAGAAAAATCGATGCCGTGGTCTGAAGGGTGGCAACAACCGAATTTGCAAATGCGGCCCGGTCAAACTCGCGTCTCGATGCGGCAATGACAAGTGCAACAAATGCACCCACAGCGCCGGCTTCCGCCGCGGAAAACAATCCGGCAAACAATCCGCCCATGATCGATATGAACAAAACCACAATCGGCCATATTCCCAGGATGGAACCTGCGGCAGCCGTTCTTTCCGCATCCGAACCCGCAGGCGCATTTCTTGCAGCGTATCCGGCATCCACGAGGCCAGGGTTCATTTTGATGCGCAGGCTGATGGTCAGACTGTACATAAGTGCGGAAAGGATGCCTGGCAAAATTCCGGCAATGAAGAGTTTGCCGATCGACGTTTCGGTGAAGATACCATAGATGATCATGATGATACTGGGTGGTATCATCGTTCCCAGCGTCCCGCCTGCTGCCACAATCGCGCCGGCAAAGCCCGGCTTGTAGCCGTTTTTTATCATTTCCGGGATTGCAATCCTGCCCATTGCAGCTGCGGTGGCAAGGCTGGAGCCACTGACGGCCGAAAAGGCTGCGGAACCACCAATGGCCGCCACGCCCAAGCCGCCGTTAAACCGCCTGAACGCACGGTCGACTGCACGAAACAGGTTCTCCGTTATGCCCGCATAATAACAAATGTAACCCATGAACACGAACATCGGAATGGAACTGAGGGCCCAGCTTGCGGTGAACTCGTAGGGCCCGCTGGTCAGGATACCAAGCGCGGTTCTCGTTCCATACATCAGCGAGATACCACCGAGCGAAACAACACCCATGGCGATGGCAATTGGGAGCCGCAGAAGCAACAGCACGATGAGCACTGCAAGGCCCCCAAATCCGACTTCGAGATTCATTGGGTATACCCCCACGCGCCCTCAGTGTTGGTTTTTGCAAAGACGTCGCGGCCATGGCGCAGGAAACCAATGGTCTTGATGATGACGACGATGGTAAAAAACGCCGTGCCAAGCGCGAAAATCACCCGCCCCGGCCAAATGATGATGGGGTACTCTCCAAACATGAACTCGCCAATCTGAAGCTTCCGCCAGGCTTCCCTGCCGGCAAGCCATGTCAGCACGCCAAGAAACCCGGCAGTGATCAGCCCGTTGATGATCAGATTCAAACGCCGCACGGAGGCTGGAAACAATTCATGGATCATTTCAACGGCAACATGCCCGTTCTTCATTTCGACGAAAGCAAGCGGCAGCGCCACAACGGTTGGCATGTAATAATAGGCAACGATTTCCAGTGTTGCGGGGATCGGGATGGAAAAAACATATTTGCCGATTGCATCAAGTGATACGTGCACAGCCATCAACATCAGACCGATGCCGCCTGCGACCATATAGATCTTGTTGAACTTCATAAGTCCGCTGGTTGTCATAACAGTCCCTCCCAATTCAAGTGCGCGAGCCCGGCTGGCTGGTCATACGGCCTGCGGCAATCGTAGCGGCCCGCGTGCGTTGCTCTGCGCCCAATAATCGGTGAGCGCCGAGGTATCCTGCCCTCCATATCCAGCCTCAATTGCCATTTGAAACATTTTGCGGGCCTGATCACCCATATTGAGCGGCACACCGACATGATCGGCAGCCTGACAGGCAAGCGTCAGGTCTTTCAGTCCCAGCGCCATGGCAAAGCCGGGTGTCGTATCACCTTGCAATACCTTGACCGGCCACTTGTCTCTAAGCTGACCATTTGACGCAGTCGTTTCGAGAAGGATTTCAAGGGTTTTGCCAAGGTCCAGACCAAGCGCATCACTCAAGACAAGGGCTTCGGCGTTCAACTGGCAATAGGAGAGCACCAGGAAGTTGTTCACCAGTTTGGTTCGTGTACCGTTCCCCGCCGTTCCACAATGATGAATGGTCGTCCCCATCGCCATGAGAAGCGGCTGAATAATGGAATAGACGTCATCATCCGCACCGACCATGAACAGGGACTGCCCCAGGTCGGCATGGGCTGCCAGTCGACCCACGGGGGCGTCAGCAAAGGAAATTCCAATTTCACCCGCTGCAATGGCAAGGCGATCGACCGTGGCGATGTCGACCGTGCTCATATCGACGACGACGGAGCCCCTGCGCGCATGGGCGAAAATTCCGTCTGGACCCAGCGCCACTTCCAGCACTTCACTGGGCCCGGGCAACATCATGAAGATAATATCACACGTTCTGGCCACCTCAGCGACATCACTTGCACAGTGGATATTTTCAGCAACCAATGCGCGCGTCCGCGATTGAGCCCTATCGAAGACACAAAGTGAAATGCCCTTCTGCGCCATATTGGACGCCAGCGCGAAACCCATTCTTCCCAGACCAATAAAGCCGACATTCAATTTGTATGCGTCAGAACTGCGCGCTGAAACTTCCATAATAATTTTACCTTGATTCTACCGTGTGCAATTGACATCGAAACTCTTCTGCAAATAAATAGAACATCGTTCTAAAAATCAACTCCCCTTTTCTGCACGATGCGGATCGGCGGAAAAAACAGTGTCTTGCCCGCGACAATGCTGGTGACAGACGCCCGCACCGCTCTTGCGGCGCAGCATTATGAAGAAGGAAGTTCAAAGTGGTTGTAACATTCCCCTCCTCCGGTCAGTGGATCCCGGGATCCGGTGCGCCATTGCAAACGACGAACCCCGCGAATGGGGAAGTGCATGCGGAAATCGGAACGCCATCGAACGAGGAAGTAGCAAGCGCTTGCGCCTTTGCTGCAATGAGTGCTGCGAGCATTGCATGGCGTGATATGAAGCCCCACAAACGCGCGGATATTCTGTATCGCATTGCCGATGGTGTCGGCAAAAGCGCTGACAACCTTGCCCGGGCACAGATGATCGAAAACGGCAAGACATTCAAAGAATGTCGTTTGCAGGCTGCAAGCGCGGCGGCGACCTTCCGTTATTTCGCCGCTGCCTGCGAAACAATGGAAGCAGCCGTTCCTCCCAGCCGCGGCGATTATGTCACTGTGACGACATTCGAACCCTATGGCGTCGTGGCCGCGATCACGCCATGGAATTCACCTTTGACCATGGAGGCGCAGAAGCTTGCGCCAGCGCTCGCAGCAGGAAACGCCGTTGTCCTGAAACCATCAGAAATCACCACCTTGCCTGCCCTGACCCTTGCCAGAATATGCGAGGAGGCAGGCCTCCCATCGGGTATCCTATCAGTCCTGCCAGGTTTCGGCCACGATGTCGGGCCGGCGCTTCTCGAACAACCGCAAGTGCGTATGGTGACATTCACCGGCGGGACGGAAACCGGAAGGACCATCGCTCAGACAGCAGCCCGACGGCTGATCCCTGCAGCTCTCGAACTCGGTGGAAAATCACCGCATATCATTCTTGAGGACGCCGACATTGCAGCAGCCTGCGATGGTGTTGTCGACGGTATATTCGAAGGCATGGGCCAATCATGCGTCGCCGGTTCGCGGCTTTTCGTCCCGCGGGCCAGGCACGACGAAATTGTCGACTTGCTGGTTACAAAAGCCGAAGCAATCAGGCTTGGCCAGCCGACGGAACCCACGACCGATCTCGGGCCGCTGTCGTCTCATCTCCACCGTGACAAGGTTTCCCAATATGTCGATCAGGCACGAAAGGAGGGGGCCAATATCGCGACCGGGGGAAGTCGGCCATCGGGTAGCGAATTCGACAGGGGCGCCTTTTACCGACCAACGATCATCACTGGCCTGACCAACAAGGCACGCGTGTGTCAGGAAGAGATTTTCGGACCCGTTCTTTGTGTGCTGCCTTTTGACGATGAACAGGATCTCGTGGAGCAGGCCAACGACACGGCGTTCGGTCTGGCATGCGGCATCTGGACAGCCGACTATCGCAGGGCATGGAGGTTGGCACGCGCCATAGACGCAGGCACAGTCTGGATCAATACCTACAAGCAACTGAGCATTGCCGTGCCCTTTGGTGGCTTCAAGGATAGCGGAATCGGCCGGGAAAAAGGTCTGTCCGGCATGCGGCTCTATCAGCAGGCAAAAAGCATATACCTGTCGATGGACTGAAGACCCCATAGGCCTGCGCAAGGCAGCTTTCTGCAACCGCTTCGAAGCGCCTCAGACCGCAAGATAGCGTTGAATGACGTCGAACATCGGTTTTGGCTGCAGGTTTTCATCAAAGGGCAGCGGCCGGTTTTTTGCACCTTTTCGATGCGGCATGACCTCGGAGAGCCATGTGTAGCGGTCGCTCAGGCCCCAGGTCGACAAGGAAAGGGGCAAGGCCGTCGAAAATGCTGCATCGAGGAACTGATCCACCATGTCGGCGGAAAATTCATCGCGAAACTGCCTGTCACTTGGCAATTTCCAGTCGTTTACATCAAGCTCGGTGATCCGGTAGCCGACACCCAGAGACTGCAAATCACGGATGAAGCGGGCAAGGCCTTCCTGGTCAATGGGAAAATCGGGATCCAGGTGCCCCTGCATTCCAATTGAGTCAATGCGCTGCCCGCGATCCTGCAATCGCCGCACCAGCGTCAGCATGGCCTTGCGCCGGGCCTCGCAGCGGGGCCCAACCGAGCCCAGGTCATAGTCATTGATTGCCAGTTCGGCGTTCGGGGCTGCCTCGGCAGCCGCTGCAAAGGCGATATCGATATGGGACAGGCCAAGCGTGCGCATCCAGACGCTGTCGCGCCATTCACCCTTGTCGCGCGGGTCATGAGCAATCACTTCATTGACAACATCCCAGGCGGGAACCGTGTTGGCAAAATGGCCCGCAACATTATGGATGTGGTTGATCAGAACCTTTTTGGCCTGGCGTGCGCTGGTGATCGACTGCACCCAATCGGGCAAGGCCGTATACCAGACAAATGTGTGGCCATAGGTGGAGCGATCGAGATGTTCTGCAAAGCCGATAATCCCCTCGGCCTGCAGATAATCGAATTCACCCTGATTGTATTGCAGCGCTTCCCATTTGAGTGCGTTCATCGGAAAGATCATGTCACAATGTTCGACGAACAGGGCGGTATAGTCCGAATCCTCCAGAAAATGCTGGTATTCAAGCGCAGCGCCGAATGGCACCCGGTGTTTGCGCGGCATTGTCTGTGCAGGCGCGCAAACCGGCAAGGTTGTTGCGGCCGCCAAGGCACCGCCCCCGGCCAGAACAGAACGACGTGTTAAGTTTTTTGTACTATTTTGCCGCATGGCGATCATACCGTCACAAATTGTTCGATTACGCACTTCAAACCAAATTCAAGTCCGGTAGATATGGTGCCACAAAACTGGCTGGAAATTGTTAAACGCAATATAAGTATTCTTCGGGGCTATTTCTGGGCACTGACCGGATCAGCCGGGCGCCTTGTGATATCGCTTGCCTATTTTGTTGCCATTGCAAACGCCCTGTCAATCTCGGAGTTTGGTCTGTTTGCCACAACATCGGCAATGGGCATCGTCCTGTCGCGCATTTCGGCACTGGGGTTTTCATCCCCCCTTTACCGCGTCGCCACGGTCAAGCCCCGATTGATCGGCGTCTATTCCACCGGCTATCTGGCAGCATTGCTGCTGTCTCTGCCTCTGGTTTTGATTGCTACGCTGGTTGCCTATTATCTGGTTTTTTCCGGCGACATCAATTTCATGACCTTTGCGGTCATTGTTGCTGCGGAAGTGCTGCTATGGCGTTCGGTCGAAATCGTCATGATCGTTTGCAACGGAATGGGCCGGTTTGCACGCTCTGCCATTCTGGCTCTCGGCGGATACGTCATACGCGCCATTGCAGCGCTGCTTTTCGTTTTTCTGGGAAAATCCACCCTCACCGACTGGTCATGGTTCTATTTTTCCGCCAACGGCCTCGTGCTGATCATCGGCCTTTTGATCTTCTATCCAAGGGCGCGGCTGCGATGGGTTCCGGCCCTCTATTTGCGCAGATGGCGCGATTCCCTTTCCGTTGCCGGCTCGGAGATCCTGTTTTACCTGCAATCGGAACTCGACAAGCTGCTTGTTTTGAGCATCGGCGGGCCGGTGGCAGCCGGTCTCTACGCCATCATGATGCGCCTGGTCGATCTGACGGCCGTGCCGATACGGGCTTTCAACATGATGCTGGCGCAAAGCGTCATGCGATCAAGCCATACGATCTCATCCCTGAAGATTCGCGGCCTGATTGAAGGTGGCATTGCGCTTGTCTCCACCGCTGCCATGTTGTCGATTACCGGTTTCCTGACACTCTATCCGCAAGCGCTTGGCGCGAATGTGATGGAAGCGGTGCCCTTCCTTATTCTGGTTCTGGCCGTCCCGGCTTTGCGAAACCTGATCGAATACCAATCCGAGTTGCTCTATGCCACGGGGCGTACCTTTGTTCGCGCCACCAATCTGGCGCTGATCGGATTGGCAAAGGCAGCCATGCTGTCTGCCCTGTTGATGTCCTATAGCGAGGTCAGTCAATGGGCGCCGCTTCTCAATCTGGTCTTTCTCGCTCTCTACCTGCTGTCAGCAGCATTGACCTATTCTGCCCTTCGCAAGGCAACAGGCCGCGTCATCTGATCACAACGGATACTCTCATTTAAGGCAGGACTGCCTGGCGGACTTGCTGCGCACTGAAACCGATGAAGGATTGGACGCCGATACCGATCTGGTGCGGTTCCATCTGCGCTATGAAATCGAGTAATTCGCTGTGATTGCGCTGGCGGCCTTCACGAAACCACATGACATGGCAAAGCGCTTTCGATGTGTGGACATGCCCCTGCCCGCCGAGAATTTCATCCACGTACCATCCATAGAGCATGGCCTCCGAGATATCGCGACTCCTGGCTATCGCCCGCATCCAGCTGACGCCATTTGCCTGCTCGATGTGGTCAAGCATGGCATTGAGCGTATCGGTTCTCCAGCCGATCAGCGTATTGATATAATCGGGAAAAGGCGGCTCCACGACATTGTCCTGTCTTCCCAGCAAGCGGTTTGATGTCGCGATCCATTTGATGTGTTTGTGCATATCGGCGGTGACCCTGTTGTCCTGCCTGTAGAGGCGCATTTTGTCACCGTCCCAAAGATTTGCAGGATCGAAAGAGCGCGTGAGCACAACATCTGAATCGGCGAAAAACATCGCTTCTTCCTGCAGAAGGCGCCCCACACCAAGTTTGCGCAATTGCTGCATATGCCAGCCGCGCATGGGCGGCGCGTGCAGGCCGAGCCAGATGCGCCGTTTGCCCAGTGACAGAGGATCGGGGAAGGGTCGCAACCAGTCCGGCAAGAGCTCGCGTTCGTCGACGATCACCCGGCGTGGTCCCTTCAACACAGCAAATTTTGCCAAGTCGCGTTGTTCAACCAGAATGTAATGCGTCCATTGCCCGGTCAGTCGAACATCCATGCTGTCGCAAAGCAGGCGGCACCGTTCAAAATCCGCTTCGTAGGAGGGTGTCACGACGGCTGTGCGCATGGTCTGTTCTGCTTTGCTCCTGCATCGTGACAGTCAGGCCTGTGCTGATCCGCCGACCGTGTTCCGGCGCAAATATCTATAACGCAGGATATGAAACAAAAACAGCGGATTGCCCAACAAATAACGTCGCCACATCCGACGCGGTTCGAGCACCAGTCTGAATATCCACTCACAGCGTATCAAGCGGATAATTTTCGGAGCGCGCGGTATCATCTCCGAGGCAAAGTCAAACAATGCACCGACACCCATGACGACCTTGCCATGCTGCGCGCCAAGATTTTTTTCAATCCACAATTCCTGATCCGGTGTGCCCAGCGCAACCAGCACCAGATCCGGTTTCGCCGCGGCAAGCTTTGCCAGCACATCGTCGCAGTCGTCCTTGTCAAAATAGCCATCAGAAACCGCGATGAATGTATGCCAGGGCACCTGGCGCTGGAAGTGTTCCGTCGCCTTCTGCAAAATATCGGCACGCGCGCCAACCAGCGCCACCCGCACAGGCGTGGCAAGATAGGTCAAAAGAGCCGGAACAAAATCCGTGCCATTGAGATTGGCGGGAAAGGGTTCGCCATACAATGCCCGGGCAGCCAGATCCACGCCTATGCCATCGGGTAAAATGGTAAAATGTTGCAGAGCGTGCCGGTAGGCCGGATTGCGAACGGCAAGATTGGCGTTGTGTGCATTGAGAAATGCAAAGACCGTCTGGCTGTCAGAGGCAAGCGCCTGTTCGATGCAGCGATAGGCGCCGAGCCAGTCCAGCCAGGCGACATCGATATCAAGGATGTGCTTTGCCGGCGGTTCCTTTGCCGCATGTACCGGGCTGTTCAGAGACTCATTCATCTCGGGTTGGCCCATTCATCTCGGGTGGGGATGTAACATCCATGTTGGTCTATTTACGTTACCCATTTTTATCACTTCGACAAAGTGGATTTTTGGCCCAAAACAGAATGCTTACTTACATATTGACCGGAACCATGGCAAGAATTTGCACCGGGAAACACCAGTGGTGGTTAATGTGGGGCGTTGCAATTATCCCAGCGCTGCAAGGCCTTTGCCAATGGCCAGTGACAATTGCCGCATCTGAGCTGCATGGAACTGGCCTGCGTGATTGTCGGCATTTTCGATCAGCCGGGGCGTTGCGCGTGTGCTGACCAGCGCGGCTGCAAATGCCCTCGGTTCATCCGCAACGGTGCAATTGGAGGGAATTGACGCTATTCCGCGCAGCGCCAGAGAGGTCGCAACGCAGGGCAGCCCCATTTCAAATGTCTCGATGGTTTTCAATTGAACACCGGTGCCTGCCGTGGAGGCAAGAGGAATGACGGCACAGGACGCAACAAAGGCCCGGGCATCGGCAACGCGTCCCAAAAAACGGAGTCCCGGATGCAAATTGCCAACGGGCGGGTCGGCCAGTTCACCGGCTATGGCGATTGTCATATCCTCGGGCAAATGCGGCGTCACCTGCTCGATGAACCAATCCAGTCCGGCGCGGTTAGGGCGCCAGTTCCAGGTTCCGATCAGTCCCAGATCATAGGTGATCTGCCGATTGGCATCGAGGATTGCCGGTGCGTTTACACTTGTGACGAGAGGCAGCACGGCAGATTTCAAATCCTCGGCGACATCAAGCGAAATCCGGTCTTGCTGCGAAAGCGTCCAGACGAAATTTGCGCGCTGGCAGAGCCGCTTTTCTATATTTGCCAATATCTTTGCTTCGCGCTTGAGCAGGAAGCGCTCAAAGACACTTTGTGCATGCAGGGCATTTTCGGAAGCGGATGCAGCTTCGACATTGTGAGCGATGAAGATCGATGGATAGCCTGCAAACAGGTCCATGAAGGCGCCAGGCAATTGCACGGAATTGAGGATCAGCCCATCAAATGGACCAAGGGATTGCAGCTTGCGCCGCAAATCCTCTTTTCCGCAGGCCAGCATTTTGGCCGAGGAAAATGTCGTCCTGTTAAAAAGCGCCGCAGCCAGCCAAAGCAGCTTTTGCCGTGTGGATACTTTTGCAGTCGACACTTCCTGTTCACCCAGAATGGCGGCCCCATCCGACGGCGCAAGTTGGGTGCCCGGTGTTTGGTATCCAAGCAGGCTGACGCGGATTCCCTGTGCGCGCAAAGCATCCAAGACAACACGGTTGGCAATGTCAAAACCCGATGTCGGATTTGCCACCGGAAGCAGGGATGAAACAAAAACCAGATGCATGCGACAGGCTTTCTCAAGGATTCGCCGACCATTGGACATTTGCCGGGTCAGCACATGTTCACGACAAAATAGGCAAAAAGTATGAATGAGCGGTATTCAGTCAAAATTCAGAAACCTCTGTTAGGGTCCAGCCACCAACAGAAGTTCACCAAGGGCATGGGCCGCATGACAGCAAGCGACAGCCGGGATGTCAGTCTCTACTATCAATCGCCATCGCTGGATGCCAGGGGTGTGGACTATGTGGTCACGCTCCCGACGTTCCGGCGCCCCGGGCAATTGATCCGGACCCTTGAATCCCTGTCAGGGCAGATCTTTGAAAAGCGCTTTTGTGTGGTTGTCATGGAAAATGACACGGAAAACCTGCAAGGCGCCAAAGCAGCCAGGACATACCTGGAGGACAATTTGCTGACCGGCGCCATTGTGCTGGCCCACAAAAGGGGCAATTGCCATGCCTATAATGCAGGCTGGCATATGGCCATGGAAACCTTTGCGCAATGCAAGGCCATTGCGGTGATCGACGATGATGAACTGGCCGATCCCCATTGGCTGCATCGTCTCGTCGAGACCCAGAGAACCACCGGCGCAGATTTCGTCGGCGCGCCGCAGATACCTGTTTTTGAAAACACGGCCATGCATCACCTTGCAACCCATCCGGTCTTTGCCCCGCCCTACAGTGAGACTGGCCGGGTGCCGATCCTATATTCATCGGGGAATGTGCTAATACAACGCACGGTGCTGGAGACTATGCCAGAACCTTTTCTTGCTCCGGCCTTCAATTTTATCGGTGGTGGCGACAGTGACTTCTACAGCCGGGCACGCGCACGCGGCTTCACATTTGCCTGGTGTCTGCAGGCGCCGGTTTTTGAAGACATACCCGAACGACGCACCACTTCTGCATGGATGGTGGCTCGGGCGCGCCGCGAAGGGGCAATTTCCGCTCTTATCGAAAAACAACGAAGACCCGGGCCTGCCGGACACGCCAGAACATTGGCAAAGTCCCTGGCGATGCTTGCGGCAGCACCCCTGCGGTCATTGAGGCTTGGTTTCAAAAGCCGCTCGGCGGCAACAGGTCTCTATTATGTGCATGTCGCGACCGGCCGGTTGCTGGCAGAGTTCGGGCATATCAATGAGCAATACCGCAATCCCGAAATCAATTGAGCATTCTCTTTGTCAGGCAGATTTCAAGCTGGCAAATTGATCAAAGGCACGCAGTGCTTCCGCCCCATAGACGGTTGATGGCCCGCCGCCCATCAGCACGGCAACGCCGATCATCTCGGCAACTTCCTGACGGCTGGCGCCGGCAGTGCAGACGGCCCTTGCATGGCTTGCAATACAACCATCGCAACGCACCGTAATGGCAATGGCGAAAGCGATGAGTTCCTTCGTCTTCTTTGACAGGACAGCATCCTGTGTAGCATTTGTGACGAGTTCGCCAAAGGCTTTTGTCGTTGCGGGAATCTCCTTGGCAAGCTGACCGTATCCAGCGTGATACTCGTTTGCGATGGCTGCATAATCTTTCATGGGGTGCTCCTTTAAGATGTGTTGGAGCCACCTTATGCGCTGCAGGACATCCGCCCTTGATCCGCGTCAAATGGTCAGAAATATTCGATCATCGAGCAGGCCTATGCGGGGGACTGCAGCATTTCAACCTCGACAGACTGCTGCACAAGATCCGCGCGACCAAAACTCGACATGAAGGCCACGCTGGCAGCATCGGGGCCCACACCAATACGGGCCATTTGACTGGCATCTGCCATTCCTGTGGGATCCACAAGGTGCCAGGTGCCATCCAGATAGATTTCCGCAACGGCGTGAAAATCCTGTGGTGTCACATAGGGCGCATAGACACTGGCGAAGCGAGCGGGAATGGCAGATGCCCGCGCAAAAGCGATCATGACATGGGCATAATCGCGGCAAACACCCTGTCGCTGAACAAATGTGTCGAGCGCGGTCGTCTGGGCATTGCTGGAGCCCGGAACATAATCGAATTTCGCGTTAATCCAGTCCCGCATGGCTGCGATCATGGCGCCGCCTTTCAGGTCGGCAAATTCCGTGGCAATGAAATTGTGAAATTCGTCCGCCGGACAATAGCGCGAAGGCATCAGATATCTGACCGTATCCCCCGGCAAAAGATGGGGCGGAACGGCATCCAGAGCCTCGAGGCGCAATGCCGGGCGATCAACGCGAATCCTGGCTGAATAATCACAAATGAAATCATCCTTCACGCGCAGCCATATGCGCTCGCCAATGGCATCGTCGCCATTCACCCGCGCCAGATGTTCCGTTTCATTGATGTCGATATCGGTCTGTTCAACCACCTGATCTGGCAGATCTGCCGCCTCTATTTGCAGCAGCAGGTCCGTGCTTTGCGACAGGCGATAGTGCAAATGGACTTTGAGATCGAGGATCATGGGTAACACCTGTTGAATGAGTAAATGGCAGTGGAGGACAAAGGCAGCTGTTTTTGCGAGACATCACCGGGCAATTGGGCTCGAGAACGTCTCATCTGGAAATATGAGTCCCTTGGAACCTAACGGACGCCTCCGCGTTAAGTTCCCTACAGCATGTGGGTTACTTCCGAGATTTTTTCTCATGTTGATGTTTTGGCTTCTCAACACCCGGGCGTGTCGCAGTGTTTGCGAACGAGACCGGAATAGCAAGGTCTATGCAGATGAAACTTCAGTTTCTCGAACTCTCGACACTCCAACAGCACGAGCACATTGACGTGCCGGCTGCCCGCAAGCTTGCAAGACAGATTCTGGCAGAAGGTATTGTGCGGCAACCGCTGCTGGTGGCGCAAGGGTCACACGTCATTCTGGATGGGCATCATCGTTTCCATGCGCTGCACGCAGTGCTGAAAACCCGATATGCACCCTGTGTGATCGTCGATTATTCCGACACCGCACAGATTGATGTTGCGCCGTGGCGAACCGATTTTCCCGTCAGCCGGGCCGATGTGCTTCACGCAGCCGAAACAAAGAAATTATTGCCGATCAAGTCATCCAGACACAGCGCGCATTTTCAGATCGATCCCTGTGACGTTCCGTTAGATGAACTGGGACAATCCTACTCCGCCTTCGATGGGCGCGTTTATGAATCAAGTAACCGGAATTTGCCAGCAGCATGGCAGGGAGAACAGCGATGAATATTGCACAGATATACGATCTTCCCGTGATTGCCCGGGCTTTTGAAAAGAGTCTCCCTTCACCCCAAAAAACCGAAATCAGCGCCAATGTCGTTGACAGCATCGGCCATACGCCGATGATCCGGTTGAGCCGCTATCTGGACCTGCCGAATATCGACCTCATTGCCAAGCTGGAGGCCTCCAATCCGGGCGGCAGCGCCAAGGATCGTCCCGCCAGACGGATGATCGAGGAAGGGCTCAAGGACGGATCGATCAACGCGCGGACGACGATCATTGAATCGTCCTCAGGAAATATGGGCATCGGACTTGCCCAGATATGCCGTTACCACGGCCTGCGGTTCATCTGTGTCGTGGATCCCAATGCACAGGTACAGAATGTCGCCATCATCCGGGCGCTGGGCGCTGAAGTCCGCCTGGTGACAGAGCCATTGGAAGGCGACTTTCTGGCCGCCCGCCTTGCTCTGGTGAAAGAACTGCTTGATGGCATCGAAAACAGCTTCTGGCCGAACCAATATGCCAATCTCAACAATCCACTGGCCCATGAATTTGGTACGATACAGGAAATCGACGACACTCTCGGCGGTGCTTTCGATTATCTGTTCGTTGCCACCAGCAGCACCGGCACGGCACGCGGTTGCCGGGACTATCTGGCAAAACGCGGTCGCCATACGGCGGTTGTCGCCGTCGATGCCGCAGGCAGCATCCTGTTCAATGGCAACGCCGGTCCCCGCAAGATTTCCGGCATGGGCGCCGGAACCCTTCCCGATCTGGCGCGCGACCAGCATTTTGATGACGTGGTCCGGGTCAGTGATATCCGTTGTGTTGCCGGGTGTCGCCGCGCCGCAGCCCGCGAGGCATTGCTTGTCGGCGGATCCGGCGGCGGCGTTCTCGAGGCCGTGCGCCAGATGCAATCGGAACTGGTGGGAAAGACGGTCGCAGTGATCCTGCACGATTCGGGTGTGCGTTATCTGGAAACCGTTTTCAACGATGCCTGGGTCGAAAAGGAACTGGGCTGCAGCGCTGACGATCTGCACACGATGGCAAACAGTCGTTTCTGATGGCAGGCACCAATGAGATAATCCGCAATGGCGAAGAGAGACGCATCGCCATTGTCGGCTGCGGCCCAAGGGGCATGTATGCATTGGACAGTCTTTGCCAGCTGGCAGGGAAAATGCCAGCCGAATGCCGCTTCGACGTCACTGTGTACGAACCGGCTGAACATCCCGGTGCAGGCGCTATCTACAACCATGACCAGCCCGACTATCTGCGGATGAATTTTGCCTCCCGACACATTGATGCGTGGAACCGCGGATGGGTTGCGGATTCACCACAACATCCATCCTTTCTGACCTGGATGCAGCAGCAATATGCCGGTCAGCCAGACCCCGACGGGTTTGTCTCGCGCAATCGTGTGGGTCGCTACCTCAGCGCTTGCTTCAGCCGTATTGTCCAGGCCTGCCCCGCAAACGTGGATATTCGCCTGCGCCGGGCACGTGTTGAGCACATCGAGCATCAACCGCACGGATGGCAGGTGCGCAGCACGCAGGAAACGCGCCACTTCGAACAGGTGCTGATTACCACCGGACATCAGGACTGGCAGAGGCGCAGCCCTGGCTCGCACGACGACAGTCAACGGCGTTTCATCGCTTCGATCTTTCCTGTTGAGGAAAAGCTGAGCACAAAGCAGGTGCCACCGGGGCTTGTTGCTGGCATCAAAGGCTTTGCACTGACCTTCATCGATGCATCTCTGGCGCTGACACTGGGCCGTGATGGCCGGTTCATCGAGACAGCCGATGGTTACGCCTACAGGGCTTCGGGCAAGGAACCGGCAAGGCTGGTGCCCTTGTCACGGACCGGACGGCCGCTGCTTTGCAAACCGGATCATGGCAAATTTGTTGGGCCGGCGGCGGAGAGCATCTGGCGCGACGCCTCTGCCGCGTTGAATGAGCTGCCAAAGCAAAGTTCTGCCATCTGCTTTGAAAGCCAGATCTGGCCCATCATTCTTCGCGCTGCCGAGTCGGCGGCAAACCTCGAGGAGGGCGCTGCAGGCCGATGGTTCGATCAATGGTGCGACGGCAATTTTGACGGCAAACGTGCCCTGCAGGCGATGCGTTCATCCTTTCAGGTCGCAACAGGCCAGCGGCCGCCCGATCTGGTCTGGGCCATGGGAGAGGCCTGGAGGAAGATCTATCCAGCCTTGGTGAAGTGTGTCAGCCATGGGGGATTGAATGCGCAAAGCCATAAACCTTTCAAAGACATAGCCGGGGAGATGGAGCGCATATCCTTCGGGCCACCGGCCATCAACATGGGCTATATGCTGGCCTTGGCCGATGCAGGCATTCTGGATCTGAGCCGATGCGATCATTTTGCTGACAAAAGCGCCGGGCAATGGCCAGGAGATATCGATGTCGCCATTGACGCCACAATCCCGGCTCCCGACATTTTCGACCCGCAGGGTCCGATCGGCGGTCTGGAAAAAGCCGGATATTTGAATTGCGGGCGCAACGGAGAAATTGTCATCAATCGCAGCGGACAGGCGCTGACTGAAGGAAGGGCCGTCCCCGGACTGTCTGTCATCGGAAGGGTCACGGAGGGCTGTGTTCTGGGCAATGATACATTGAGCCGCACCCTTCACGATCATATCCGCCATTGGGCCGAAACGATTGTCGGCTCGCCACCTTTGTCTGCGCCGCTTGAGTGCGCGCGAGAACTGGAGATGCATGCATGAGCCGCCATGAACCCTTCGAACCCACCTGTAGCGGTGTGCAGCCACTGACACCACGGTTGGAACCATGGATGCGCGGATTACTCACCGGCTACCGGCTGGAAACGCTGGTGAAGCAATACGGATCGCCACTGAACATCCAGTCGAGCGAGCCCTTCAAGCGCAACCTGTCCGATTTGAACCAGGTCGCACAAAAACGCGGCGTGAAATTCAAGCCCTTCTTCGCACGCAAGGCCAACAAATGTTTAGGTTACATTGATGCAGCGCATGCGCTTGGCTGCGGGATCGACACGGCAAGTCTTGCGGAAGTGGAGCAGGTCCTGCAACGCCGGGTGCCCGGATCAGATATCGTGTGCACGGCAGCGGTCAAAACCCGGGACCTGCTGCAACTGTGCGTGGACAACGGCGTCACCATCATTATCGACAATGCGGATGAACTTGACCTGCTGAGCATGATTGCTGCTGATGCCGGACGCCGGGCACGGATCGGTTTGCGCCTTTGTGGTTTCAAGCATGAAGAAAACATCCTGCACTCACGGTTTGGTTTTCCCCTGTGCGATCTGCATGCCCTTGTCGCACGCTGCGAGGAACAGGCAGAAAGCTTCGATCTGATCGGCCTGCACTTTCACCTGAACGGCTATGATGCCAACCATCGCGTTGCGGCGCTGAGACAGGTCATTCCCGTGGCCACGGAATTGAAAAAAGGCGGCAGGCCGTCGTTCTTCCTCGACATAGGCGGCGGTATTCCCATGCGCTACCTGGAACAGTCGACGCAATGGGACGACTGGTGTCAGGCGCATGGCGAGGCGCTGCTGGGTGCGCGTGAACCCATCACCCGGGACAATCATGGCATAGGGCGGCTGGTGCACGAGGGTAAAATACTGGGCACGGTTGATGCCTATCCACCCAATCACCCCTGCGTCCAGCAGGACTGGCTGGCCTCCATCCTGGATGCGCCCCTGGATGCGTCCGGTCTGGATGCTGACAATGGCGATGCGACCATCGCCCAAACACTGGTGGCTGCCGATCTGGAGTTGCGGTGTGAACCCGGCCGTTCGGTGCTCGACGGCTGTGGCATGACGGTTGCTGCGGTTCAGTTTCGCAAACGCGACAGCCAGGGCAACCTTGTTGTTGGCGTCACCATGAACAGCACCCAGTGCCGCACAGGCTTCAAGGAATTCATGCTCGACCCCCTGCTGGTGCCGAAAGCCGAGGATCGCCAACCAACCGATGCCGCCGAAGGCTATCTGGCGGGCACCTATTGCACCGAATCGGAATGGCTCAGCCTGCGCAAAATGCGTTTTCCCATGGGCGTCAGCGTAGGCGACCTGGTGGTCTTTGCCAATACGGCCGGTTATCTCATGCATTTCAGGGAGAGTCGTTCGCACCAGTTTGATCTGGCAAAAAATATCTTCCTGTCGGAGGAAGCAACACCGGATTCATTTGTGCTGGATGAGATTGACGGATAAGGCTGTTCGACTTGGTTTTCCGGATGATCCGGTTGCAAATCATCATGACCCGAACCAATAATCGGGCACGGTGTTTAAATTGATACGCATCTTAAATCAGCGCAAGGTGTGTTCCTGACGCTTGTGTCGATCCCGGGTAAACCGGGGCGAGGCATTCGCCCCTCTCATTTGAAAGAACGCAAACATGAATCGCAATATGCTCTATGTCGTCATTGCCGTACTCGTCGTCGTTGTCGCCGTCCTGGGCTACAATTACTATCAGGAAAGCCAGCAGACCACCGGCGTCGAAATCAATATGGGCAAGGACGGCATTTCCATCGAGAAGAAGTAAAGACGCCAATATCCGGTGTTGCGCCGGCTGCGCGCAACCCGGTGGTGGCTTGAATCAGCCAACGAATGCTGACGATCTACCGGTCTTCCATGAAAAACAATCACATGGCGCGATCGACGCGATCTGCGTCAATTGTAGCCGCGGCGCTCCAGTTCCAGAACCGGGTCGGCGTCAATCTGAGCGATCGGCACACGTTTGTCCGACGTGAGATCGCCGGACAATTGCAGACCGAGATAGCGCCCGCAGCAGACCCTCAGGAAACTGGTGAAATTGCCCAGATCGTGACCCGCATCGACGGATTCGCAATGCAGTTTGGTGATCAGTTGGACAACATTCATGCAGTCACGGGTGGCGATTTCCTCAAGGATCGACCAGAAGAAATTCTCCAGTCGGACGCTGGTCACCATGCCTTCGATGCGCAGTGACTTGGTCGCACTCACCCAAAGCGCAGGATCGGCATCAATGAATAATTTGCACATGTCTTTTCACCGTAAATCTGTGCCGGTCAGGCGAGCCGGCTTTTCACATCCTCAGCGAAGCCTTCATAGGTCCTGAGCGCGGTGACCTTGACATGGACATGTTGCCCCATGGTCTTCATGATCGGCAGATCGAGCAGAATCTGATCCAGCATTTCCATCGATTCGACCTTGACGATGACGATCACACGACGTTCGCCGACGGCTTTCCACAGATCCACCACGACGCCGGATTGCTTGGCGCCAAGAGCAACATTGGCTTCCTCTGCCCAGATGGTGAAAAGGTCATTCTGCGTCATTTGCGCGGAATATTCCACGGAAAAATCCAGATGAAACAACATGCAATATCCTCCAATTGTGGTTGTTGGCCCACCCGGTCAGGCAAGCCGAGTTCTTTGCGAGGGCAGTCCCCCTCAGCCGTAACGACCGCCCGCTTGCAGTACCTCGATCTGATAGCCGTCAGGATCTGCGATGAAAAAGAACTTTGCAAGCAGATTGCCATCCGGTTTGAATTCGACGATGTCGCGGGGCGCGTAGCCCGCAGCGCCACAAGCGGCATGCGCGGCCTCCAGATCATCGACGGCAAAGGCCAGGTGCCCGTAGCCGTCCCCCAGATCATAGGGCTCTTCGCGCCCCTTGTTGACCGTCAATTCCAGCTCGAAGGTGGCGCCCGATCCAACGAGATAGACAAGCGTGAAATTCTCGAAATCCAGGCGATCCTTGACCGTCATGCCAAAGGCTGCACTGTAGAATGCAATTGATTTTTCCTCGTCGAGGACCCGGATCATTGAGTGAATTGGTTTTGCCATGACACACCTGCGTGTTGCAGGTCCTCCTCCCAGTTGTTTGCGACACCGGTAAAGACTTATCATCATTTTCGTGAAACAGGGTATTATGCGGTTACTACACAGGCTGTCTTGACGGTGGAGAAATGTCCGTCAGGCCGTTGACCGTGATGAAGGCGCGCCATTGCCAAAGCAACCAGAGAAATCAGATATTTCTGTTGGAAGCAGCGAAACGGTGTGTTGCTATTTTAGGGGGTATCCATGAGCAAGGGTCTGCAACCAACTTTTCTTGAACCCGGTCAGGGGCGCACCTACGACATGGGTCGCATCAAGGCGATTTTCAAAGCCGACAACAGCGAAACAGACAATCAATATTCGATTTCCGAATGGTGGATGGAGCCCAATACGAAGGGTGTCGGCGCCCATTCGCATGAGAAGGAAAACGAGATCTTTGTTGTATTGGAAGGCACCATGCGTTTCCTCGTGGGTGATGTGTGGCGAGATGCAAAAAAGGGCAGTTTCATCTATGTGCCGGCTGGCATAGTGCACGATTTCGAAAACCACAGCCCGGAACGGGCCGGCATTTTGAACATCTTCGGACCCGGTTCCTTCGAGTCAAACATGCCGATGATTGTCCAATGGTTTCAGGAGCACCCGCCGCAAGATGCGGTTTCAGAGAACTGAGACGCCAGGAGGCGGTGTTGCGCCCCTTGCGCGGACCCCGGATGCGGCGGTGCAAGATCAAACAATCTGGAGCGCTCATGCCCAGCAAGCGCCACCCTTCACCTTCACCCGGTGAGGGCTTTCGGGATGGGGCACAGGCACCCTATCGGCTTGTCCTGGCCTGTTCAAATCCAGATCATTCCATCGAACATCCACACTTACCGGTTGCACCATCAGGTTGAATCTGCAAACTATTCTGGATATTTTGCTTCTATGAAATAGACAAATCTGATTTCGATCATTCCGGGATTTGACGAATGCATTTTTGTAAAAATAATATTGTCTTGCGCCTTTGCGGCATTGAGCCGGTTCAATTTGTCGTTCGGGTCCTGTTTCTAATGCTTTTGCTGGCAACCAGCACCAGTACTGTCACCTCACCCGCACGCGCCAATGCAGGCATTGCCAAGGCGCCTGCACCGTCTTGGGTAACGGATCTGGATATCCCGGAGCCTTTACCCGAACGCATCGATCAGGTGATCAACGGCGCTTACTATTTGCTCTTATCGAGACAGATTCGGTTTCAAAATCAGCAAAGAACGGCCTATCGGCGCATCGCGGTAAAAGTGACCAACCGTGAAGGACTGGAAGAGGCCGGTCACATTTCTATCGAATTTCGGCCCGAGCGCGAAAATATCACAATCCATGGCATTCGCATCTACAGGGATGGTGGTGTGACAGATATTCTGGACGACACTGATTTTCATACGTTTCGCCGGGAAAAAGATCTTGATAGTGGCATACTTGACGGAAACTGGACCGCTTTTGCCAATCTCTATTCGGTCCGCATTGGTGACATAGTCGAATATTCTTACAGCAGAACGTTTCAGACAATCCTGATGCAAGACGAATTTTTCGGTCGGTTTTCGACAAATTTCGGCTCGCCTGTGGGGGTCCTTGAAACGCGTATCATGGTTCCGGAAAATATGGAGCTGGCTATAAGGCAGCCAGAGAATCCGGTTCAGATCATCACAAAGGATTTGCCGGGCGAACGCATTTACAGCTGGGTACAAACAGACCCCGAACCCATCCGCTATGAAGACCATGTACCCTCCTGGCACGATCCCCAGGACGTTGTCGGCGTTAGTTCCGTGCAGAACTGGTCAGCCGTCGCGGCAGATTCACTCGACCATTACACCCCGGTTCAGACTTTGCCGCGCGCATTCCGCGAAAAACTGGATCAGATTGGAAACAGCACCTCTGGTTCGCGTTATCGCATCTCCAAGGTGCTTTCCCTTGTGCAAAACGAGATTCGTTATGTAGGCATCGAAATTGACCGTGGCGCCTTTATTCCCAGACCACCTGACGTTGTGCTGAAGCAGGGATTTGGAGATTGCAAGGACAAGAGTTATTTGATGGTGGAGGCCCTGCGCCACCTGGGAATCAAGGCGGTGCCTGCTCTTGCGCATCTGAGCCGGGGGCAGACGCTCGCTGACATCCTGCCTTCGCCGTATGTTTTCAACCATGTCATCGTCAAGGCGCAAGCCGACGGACAGACCTTCTGGCTGGATCCGACCAGAACCCAACAATACAGTCCGGATCCGGTCAACTCGCAAGCCGATTATGGTTACGTCCTGCCGATTTCAAAAGATACGACAGAACTGGAGCGCATTGTCCCGGTCTTTCCCGACACACCGAATACGATTGTGGAGGAATCCATAACGATCAATGCCGAAGAAGGTCAGCCTTTGGTCAAACTGAAGGTCAAATCACTGTACAAGGGCAGTGACGCTGATGAATTCAGGGTGAAGTTTGCTGGCAAGGGCTCCAGATATTACGCCGATGTCTATAAAAAATATTATGCCGGTCTCTATGAACAGATAGCGCCGGCCGCAGATATGGAAATAAGCGACGATATCGAAAACAATATCCTGCAAGTGCTTGAACAGTACGAAGTTCCAGGCACAGCAGATTACAAAGTCCTTCTGGAAAAGTTTTATCTGCAGGCCGATACGGTCCGTTCGATTTTGACAAAACCCGACAATGAAGAGCGCCAAAGGCCCTTCGTTCTGCCGTTTCCCATTCATCGTCAGCACAGGGTGTCGGTCGAAAACCTGTCAGGCACTTACAAACCACTTGATCCGATTGATATTGAAACCCCCTATCTGAACTTTGCGCTTCGCTCCTCCTTCGAAAAGAAAAAACTGATCGTTGGCTGGACATTGAAAACGAAACAGGAAGCAGTCAGCGCATCGGATTACAAGAACTATGGTGAAGTGTATGATTCACTCATCTCCGAAACGAGCTGGTGGTTTGACCTGACGCAAGAAGTTGAAGGCGAACAATAAGAACATGTCTTGCTTTCATTGAACCACTCTGTTCGTGATCCAGTGCGTCGATCCGACAGGAAGGCGGTATAGAGCGACGCTCTCGCATCGGTCGAGACGTCTGACACAACGGGTGACGCAGCAGGCGGCCACTGGTCGCGACCCGGAGGACAATATTATTGACATCTACGCCGAGTATTAAATCGATTGCTTGTCCTGTTTCTCCTGCCAGACCTTGGCAATCCTTGGCATACTGGTTTCAATCCAGTCGGCCAGAATGCGGACCTTCTCTGCAGCCTCCCGGCCCAAAGGGGTCAGACTGTATTCGACATGCGGCGGGACCACGTCGAAGGCATGGCGATGGACCATGCCGTCATCTTCCAGGGCTTGCAGGGTCTGTGCCAGCATGCGCTCGCTGACACCGCCCACCCTGCGTCGCAGCGCGCTGAAGCGATAGGTGCTGGTCTCCAGAGCAATCAGGATCAGCACGCCCCAGCGGCTGGTCATGTGTTTGAGAACCTCGCGGGAGGGGCATTGCACGGCCATGAGGTCGCCACGCGCCAGATGCATTGACAAGGGTTCGGGGGTCAGGCTTTTCGGATGCTCGGTCATTTTCTTTACACTTACCTTTTTGTGCGTACTTACTTTTAGTTCGCTTAAGCAATATGTGTCCTTTCATCAGATTAATCAATGAAAGGTTTTCAAATGACAATTGCAATTACAGGCGCCACAGGGCAACTCGGTCGTCTCGTCATCGCGGGATTGGCCGCAAAAGGCAAAGCGGACAGTGTCGTGGCTCTGGCCCGTTCACCGGAAAAAGCAGCCGATCTCGGTGTTGCGGTGCGTACAGCCGATTATGACAAGCCGGAAACGCTTGCTCCGGCACTGGCCGGTATCGACACGCTGCTTTTGATCTCCGGCAGCGAGATCGGCAAACGCACGCCACAGCACCAGGCGGTGATTGAGGCGGCAAAGGCTGCCGGGGTGAACCATATTGTCTACACCAGCCTGCTCAAAGCGGATGTTTCGCCGCTCAGCCTGGCAGAAGAGCACCGCCAAACGGAAGCCATGATCAAGGCATCGGGGCTGGCCTATACAGTGTTGCGCAACGGCTGGTACACGGAGAATTATACCGGTTCGATCCCCGGCGCGCTGCAGGCTGGCGCCTTCGTTGGCTCGGCAGGTGACGGGCGCATTGCCTCGGCCACACGCGCCGATTATGCCGAAGCTGCCGTCGCTGTGCTGACCGGGACAGGCCACGCGGGCAAGACCTACGAACTGGCGGGAGATAAGGCCTATACATTGGCGGATCTGGCTGCCGAAATCAGCAAGCAAACCGGCAAGACCATCCCCTTCCAGAACCTGCCTGCGGAAGAATACGCCAAAATCCTGGTGTCTGTTGGATTGCCCGAGGGTTTCGCCGCAGCATTGGCCAGTTTCGATGCCGACGCGGCGAAGGGCGCGCTGTTCCATGACAGCAAGGATCTGTCGACGCTGATAGGACATCCGACGACTCCCCTGTCTGATGCGGTTGCCGCAGCGCTTGTCTAAAACAATGCCGAAATGTGCTGCGGACCACCGTTGGCCCGCAGCACGATCTGATTGATCCTGGACAAATGAACAGACACAAATGGTGCAACACGTGCCTGAAATTGCAAACCGGACCGGGAGAAAAGATACCTGCATCAAACGTCATACGTTAATCGTCAGCGAGCCACCCCTGTGACCACAGCGCTTGCAGACCAGCAGCGGCGGAATCTTTTGATCATTGATGAAAACATGATCCGGCCCAAAGCGTACAATCAAGGCCGCCAGATCCATTCTGCGCGCGCTGCCGCAATTGCGGCCCCTGCAATGGGCGGTCAACTGCCAGGCTTCGCGCTGCAGATCGGCAAGCGTAGTGACGGTCGTCATTGGCGAACCTCGTAATCGCGTGGTTGATTCGCCGCACAGGGAAACAATAGCTGCCAGACGTGTTCGGAGGATAGGGATAAAGGATGCCTGGCCGATTTATTTCCACCGGGACATCGGTTGACGCAGCAAGTCATTTCACCTGTTGCGGGAGGCGGCAAAAGAGCAACTGTCGTGCACATTGCCGACAGCCGCAGCAAATACGGCCGCCGGATTGGTCGGCTGTATCTCGACGGCCCAGATTTACTGTCGCATTTGCCAAGTAACCAGCGCCGAGGCCGCCTTGCTGTGTGGCGCACCAAAGGACACCCCTCGCATCCGCTGACATTCCTTGCAAACCGCAGGGCATCGAAGTCATGGGGCGACCTTCCTCTCAGCCGTAGTCGTGCGGCTCTGCATGCCCCGGGCGATCCCAACGCCCATGTTCGACGACCAAAAGCGACAGCCAGCCCATATATTCAGGATATGTAAAAAAGAGCATAAAAGCCCTTCAACCGTTCTTCAGACTGCTGTATGCATTCATTGATGACGATGAACATTGCCCTCAGCAAAGTATTTGTATTTTTCCTTGCATTCTCGCTGACGCTTGGAATGCTGATATCCTCTGTCGGTGCTTCCATTTCCCATTTGCCGATAGGAATCGATTCTGCAGAGCAATCCAGACATGCCCAGTTAGCGCCCGAAGGCGACGATCATGGGCACAGTCATGAAGACGGCGAATTTGAGGAACAGCAACCAAACCACACCCACAATCATAATCCTGCTGATCACTCTCATGAGACACCTCATCTTTCAGGCTACATTTATCTGATAAGCCGCGATTTGACGCGAATTCACTTTATTGCCATTCCAGAATCCCTTGCGATTGGCGATCTGGCCAGGTTGGACCGTCCACCAAAACCCGTTTCTTTGATCTGATTCCGGCTGCCGTTGCAGCCAAATATATCAACCGAAGAAATTGGGACTGACATGCACAACTCTCTTAGAGAGAAGGCGCCGCAAAAGTATTTTGCATTGTGGCGACTTGCTCTGATCACATTGCTCACTCTGGCTTTTTTTCCGTTCATGGAACAGGCGGCATTGGCACATGCTGTCACAGAAGGTGACAAAGGCTACATTCAGGAAATCTCGGGCGTTCATTTTTTTCCATTCATGTATTTGGGAGCCAAACACATGATTACAGGATATGATCACCTGCTGTTTTTAGCGGGTGTAATCTTCTTCCTGTACAGGACGAAAGACATTGGAATTTACGTCACGCTGTTTGCCATAGGGCACTCAACCACCATGATCCTTGGTGTCTACTACAATATTACCATGAGCTCATATATCGTTGATGCCATTATCGGCCTGTCAGTGGTCTATAAAGCACTCGACAATATGGGCGCTTATCAGCGTTGGTTTGGCTTTCAGCCCAACACCAAGGCTGCGACACTGATCTTCGGTCTGTTCCATGGCTTTGGTCTGGCGACCAAGGTGCAGGAATATGAGATCGCACCCGATGGGCTGCTTACCAACCTGCTGGCGTTCAATCTTGGCGTTGAAGCAGGTCAACTTCTCGCTCTTGCCGCAATCTTGATTGCCATGAGCTATTGGCGACGATCAGGCCGTTTCTGGCGTCATGCATATACAGCCAATGTGGTGATGATGACGGCCGGATTCATTCTGGTTGGCATGCATCTCACCGGTTTTTTCACAAGTCAAAATTCGTAAAGGAACACTTATGTATAATTCAGATATCCCAACCCGCGCAGAGTTGCCATCAACACGGCAGCTCATCAAATCAACGATCATCGCCATCATTGCGGCAATCGTTATCCTCGTGACAATCGTCCTTCCGTCCGAATATGCGATAGACCCAACCGGTGTTGGCAAAATGCTCAACCTCACCGAAATGGGGGAGATCAAGCAGCAACTCCATGCAGAGGCTGAGGCCGATCGCCAATTGGAACTGGAAAAAGGCAAGACTGATGACGAAACAAGCAACCTTCTGGACAGTTTCTTTGGTCTGCTTGTTGGCGAAGCACAGGCACAAACCATCAACCAGAACTGGACGGATGAGTACACCTATACGCTTGAACGAGGTGAAGGAATTGAGGTTAAACTCGTCATGGACGAAGGCGCTGAAGCCGAATTTCTTTGGGTGGCTGACGGCGGCGTGCTGAACTATGACCTGCACGGCGATGGCTCAGGCAAAAACATCAGCTACAAAAAGGGACGCGCTGTCCCAAGTGAAGAGGGTATTTTGAAAGCCGCCTTTACAGGCAATCATGGGTGGTTCTGGCGCAATCGTGACAAGCAGAAAGTGACCGTTACACTGTTTGTCCGTGGTGCCTATAGCGACATTGTGAAGCCAAAATAACCAAACAGGAGCGCCTTTGGCTGGATGTCGAAGGCGCTCAAGTCAGCGAGGTGTCATGATCGGTATACTCAGGCATCCGGTATATGCCCGTCTGTTTTCGGCGCAGGTCATTGCCTTGTTGGGAACTGGCCTGCTGACTGTTGCACTCGGCTTGCTTGCTTTTGATCTGGCGGGCGACAAAGCAGGGGCAGTTCTCGGAACTGCATTTGCCATCAAAATGATTGCCTATGTCGGCCTCGCGCCTGTGGCAAACGCTGTGTCAGAAAAGCTGCCTCGCAAAGCAATCCTGGTAGGCGCTGACCTTGTTCGGGCAACAGTTGCTTTGTTCCTGCCGTTCATTGATGCCGTTTGGCAAATCTACCTGCTGATTTTTGTGCTCCAGGCCGCCTCGGCCACGTTCACACCCGCATTTCAGGCGATCATTCCCGACATATTGAAGGATGAGAAGGATTACACCAAAGCCCTGTCGCTATCGCGATTGGCTTATGATCTTGAAAACCTGGCTAGCCCTGCTCTTGCTGGCGTTCTTTTGGCTTTCATGAGTTATCATTGGCTATTTGGCGGCACTTTGTTTGGCTTTGTTGCATCGGCTGCACTTGTCTCGATCGTGCCTATCCCGCCGATCGCCAGAAATAAAAAACCCAGACCCTTCTTTGAACGCCTGACCAGAGGCGTGCGTATCTATTTAGCAACCCCGCGCTTGAGGGGACTTCTCGCTTTGAACCTTGCTGCGGCGGCGGCGGGAGCCTTTATCATTGTAAACACCGTTGTAGTCGTTTTGTCTGGCTACGGTAGAACGCAAACCGATGTCGCTTATGCATTTATGGCGTTTGGAGGCGGCTCAATGTTTACGGCGCTTTTGCTTCCGCGACTTCTTGAATTAATCTCAGACCGAACACTCATGCTCGCTTCGGGGCTTGCTCTGACGGCACTTACCATTGGTCACGCGCTGTACGCTTTGATCGGTGGCCTGCCGACATGGGAGCTGTTTTTGTTCGCTTGGGCAGCAAGCGGCATGCTGTATGCGGCAATCCTCACGCCTTCAGGCCGATTGTTGCGAATTTCTGCACACGCGGAAGATAGGCCATCCCTATTCTCGGCACAATTTGCACTTTCTCATGCCTGTTGGCTTTTGACTTATCCAATAGCAGGATGGGCAGGGCAGGCTTTTGGACTTTCCATAGCAATGATCATTTTGGGAGCCATTGCATTGACAGGGACAGTTACAGCGTTTTTCATCTGGCCACCTACGGACACCAAGGAACTGGATCACGACCACAGTGATCTTCCGCCTGATCATCCGCACTTGCGAGAATATCAAGCGGATGGGAAACGACATCGGCATGTGTTTGTTATCGACGATGAGCATCGCGCCTGGCCTACGCATGGCTGAACGTCGCACAATCGAACCACCTGAGATAAACAAAGCAAGTTCTTTGCCCGATTTGACAGGGTGTTGAATTTTCGACAGTCACGTGGACCGCAAGCGGATCCCTATTCGGGCCGAAGTGTTTCAATGCCAGGCTGCGCGCTGCACGATCGGCAAGGGTGGTGATTGTCGTCAATGGCGAACCTCGTAATCGAGCTGTTGATTCGCCGCACAGGAGAACAATAGCTGTCAGCAGTGTTTGAGGAATAGGGATAAAGTCCGCGTCGCTCATTTATTTTCAGCGGTATGGAAACAAGGTCGCCTTCCAAAAGCGCGCGCACCGGGAGTTTTGCCATTCAAGGCGCCGGGTTCGCCCTCAGCAGTTTGCAATGTCCGCATGACCGCGTTGGCTAATGGAATTTTCACTGATGGCAAATGCCGGATTGCCCGCGCCCCTGCAATTCAAACGCTTTGAGCGCCAAGGCTTCGCGTCCGCTTTGCAAGACATGCTCTGGATCATCAACCGGCGCTTCCGTTACAGGCGCCCGGACTCTGCCGCCAGATTCGATGAAGCCTGCGCCGGGATGGTCAATGGATGACGAAGCGCATGGACACGGGCAACCAAGTTGTTCGCAGTTGGTCTCCATGATATCGAACACGCTGATTGTCGACGAAAACCGCTTCTACCGTCAGAAGTATGGACCGCATTTCGTTTGAATTCCGCAGAAGTAAAGGACATTGAAATGTTGCGTTGGGCCATACTTGGAACCGGATTTATCTCCAATACAGTCGCTGAAGCCATCAACCAAAGCGAGGGTTCCCGCGTTGAAATGGTTGTTGGACGCAATCGCGAAACGCTTACGAAATTCCAGCAGGCCCACAATATTCCACGCCAATCACTTGGCTATGAAGCTGTCTTCACAGATTCGAATATCGATGTGATCTATGTCGGCACGCCCAATCATGTTCATCACGAATTGACCATCAGGGCCGCTGAGAACGGCAAGGCCGTTCTTTCCGAGAAATCGTTGACGACAAACATGAAGGACGCGCATCTTTTGATAGACAGCGTGTCGAAAAACCAGACTTTCTTCGCAGAAGGTCTGATGTATCTGGCCCACCCTCTCTACAGGCATCTGGCTGAAATTCTCACCGATGGACGGCTGGGAAAATTGCGCGCCGTGAACGGCTATTATGCAGCAAACATCTGGGAGGTGGTCAATCCGGCTGGTTTGGGAACCCTCTACAATCTCGGCTGCTATCCCGTTTCCCTGTTGCAATATGTCGTTCAATCCATGTGTGGGGAGGATGCTTTTTCCAAAAGAAAACTCTCAGGGTTCGGCAACCTGAATGCTGACAACAACGTCGATCATGCGACCGTGAGCGTGTGTTTTGAAAATGGTGTCCTGGCCAATCTTCAGTCGACCGACGCCTATGGAATGGCTTTCGGGTTCTCGATTGCAGGCGACAATGGAATCTTGCGTTTCAAAACCAATCCCTGGCACGCCGGACACCATAATCACCTGGAATGGTGCCCCTATGGCGGCGAGATCGAAGACATCATCATCCAAGACGCATACAATGATTTTTATCATCAGACAAAAATGGTTGAGACTGCTTTGGCAAATGGCGAGATCCAGGCACCCAGACCTTCCCCCAGATGGAAAGATTCATTGGAAATCATGGCATTCCTGACAGATTGGGAGGCATCCTGCAGAGCCTGACGAACGCCCTTTGCCAGGCGCGTTCGGAGGATAGGGATACGCCTGGCCGCGGTGTTTCCGGCGGGACATGGCTGACAGATCGCCTTGGGACCTTGTCCCGTACCTTTTCGGATCCAACGGGAAATGGTCAGAACCGTTCTCCCATCAGGCGATAGCACCAGAAGGGCTCTTCCGTTTCAATCAATCTGTTCAGCTGTGCCGGAGAAAACCCGGTGGCGCGACGCAAGGCACGGCCCATATGGGATTGGTCGGCATATCCGGCATCACTTGCAAGGGCTGAGAGGTTGATATCGGGTCGTTCTATCCTGCTGCGATGCAGGTTTTCGATCGCCGCATAAAATGCCAGCGATTGCCGGGTTTGCCCGCTCCAGCGCTTGATCATTCTTTCGAGCGTTCGGGCGCTGCGGCCGGGGCCTGCCATTGCCAGCCGGTTCAAGAGATATCTCGACCAATCATGCAGGCGATCTGACCCGGACCAATCGGGGAAACTGTTCCTGCTTCGCGCCTTTTGCCATGCCTGGGAAAATTGCTCCGTGAATTGGCCCCAACTGGTTTCCTCCTGCTGGTTCAGACTGAACACTGAAAGAGCAGCAGCCAGTGCGTCCGGCACAAGCTCACAGTCAAAACCGTGACCGAGTTGCATCCACGCATCCGGATAGAAGCCCACCGTGAGCGCGACCACGGGCCCAGCACTCCAACTGACAATGGGCTCATCCCGCGGTGACAGGACGAACTGCTGCGGCATGATTTTTGTATGTCCGGGTTTTATGCGCTGCGCCCTGCCTGCCCTATCGCCGACCAGCTGCAGCTCTCCTTCGATGACATGGGTAACGGACACCAGAGGCGATGCCGGGAAGAAGTTGAAACGATCCGCATCGCCAAGGGCCACGCCCCGTGTGTCTCTGAAGATACCGGCAGCCACACAGCTCGATAATTGCTTGGGCGGCAAAAACAATAGTGACTTCGGGCAACCCATGGGACCTCTCAAGATGTCGCAATCATTCTATACCGCGATGCCTGCAGACGGCAATATTCCCCGCATTGCAAACACCGCGAGGCATCCATGGCAAAAATCAAATTCAGCGGGCCTTTCCGTTTTCGGTTGTCCAGCTTTTTCACCCTGAGCAGGATCGCAATGGCAACCTATGCACGCCGCGCCCTTGGAAAGCGCAGGGAGCCTGGCTGGGACGTCAACTCGGAGATTGGCATCCGCTTCTGGCGACACCAGTTCACCAGGGCGATGACCCAGACCGACATGGGAAAAGGCCGGGCGATTTTTGACAGCCTGATGACCGAGACAGACGACATTTACCGGGTGTCTGTCGAGAAAAGCGCCAACCCGAAAAGCCGTTGGTATCGCCCGAGGGCGCTCGCCAGCAAGGCTACACTGCTGTATTTTCATGGTGGCGGCTACACTTTCAACGGGCCGGTCAGCGAGCGGTTTGCAGCCATGCTGGCGCACCATGCACAGGCAGTGGTCTTCATGCCCGATTACCGGCTGACACCCGAACACCCGCACCCGGCCCAAGCCGAAGACGCTCTGGCTGCCTGGCGCTTTGTGGCGCAGCAAACGCCAGCGGAACAGATCGTCGTCATCGGCGACAGTGCCGGCGGACATATGGCGCTGATGCTGCTTCAGACACTCAAGGCGGAAGGGCTTTCCCAGCCCGGGCTGTGCATCGGGCTTTGTCCATGGACCGACATTGGCAAGCGGGGTGAAAGTCTGCACGGTAATGATCGATATGACCTTGTACAGGGCTGGATGGCGCTGCAATTTGGCCAATGGCTGGACCCGGAAGGCGGGTATGGTCGAAAGAAACTCTCTCCCATCGCTTACGATTATAGCGGTTTGGCGCCGCTGTATCTGCAATCAGGTGGTCATGAGATCCTGCATGACATGATCTGCGATTTTGCAGAGGTGCAAGCAGCCAAGGGAGCGCACGTGATGCTCGACGTGTGGAAAGACATGCCGCATGATTTTCAGGCCTATGACAGTCTGACACAAGCGTCGAGCGAGGCGCTCGAACGCATTCGACTGGCCGTCGCCGCTCAATGTGATGCCAACGCGCCTTTGCAACCGACAGGCGCAACAATCGTTCACGCGGGACAGTCGTCTGTCCGGCCAACCAGCAATGCAATGCCCGCTGCACCCGAATGATCGTCAGATCGACTTCTGATTGACCCGCTTTGACAATTCCTGCGCGCTTTCCACCCGCTCGGAATAGCGGTCCACCAGATAGCGGGAACGTCCGCGTGTCAGAACGGTGAATTTCATCAGTTCCTCCATCACATCCACCATGCGGTTGTAAAAGGGGGATGGTTTCATGCGGCCATTTTCATCAAATTCCAGGAATGCCTTGGGGACCGACGATTGGTTGGGGATGGCAATCATGCGCATCCAACGGCCCAATATCCGCATCTGGTTGACGGTGTTGAAACTTTGCGAGCCGCCGCAAACCTGCATAAGGGCCAGGGTGCGGCCCTGTGTCGGCCGCACACCGCCGATGGGGGCAAGCGGCAACCAGTCAATCTGTGTCTTCATGATGCCCGTCATGGCGCCATGGCGCTCGGGTGAGCACCATACATGCGCCTCGGACCAAAGGGAAAGGTCTCGAAGCTCCTGGACTTTTTCGTGGGTATCGGCCGCATCATCAACCAGTGGCAGACCTGCCGGATTGAAGATTTTCACCTCCGCACCAAACTGGCGCAAGACCCGCGCGGCCTCCTCACTCATCAATCTTGAATAGGAGCGTTCCCGCAAGGAACCATAGAGCATCAGGATCCGTGGCGGATGATAGGTTTCACCCGGCAGTGAAAGGCTCTCAATGTCGATGGGCCTGATCTGATCAGGATTGATATTGGGGAAATCTTCGTTCATGGGGCTGTAATCACATCCCCGTCTTCCTTGGTGAAAGTGCTGCCGGAAACAACATCCGGCAGCAATGCAAACACCGCTTCGGATGGACGGCAAAGCGCCACGCCCTTGCGGGTGCAGACAATCGGTCTGTTGACCAGAACGGGATGTTCCAACATGGCATCCAGAATGGTTTCATCAGAAACGGAGGGGTCGGTCAGCCCCAATTCCTCGGCAGGTGATTTGCTGGTGCGCAAAGCCTGCCGTGGGGTCAAACCCGCGACCGCAAACAATGATTGCAATTGCCCGCGCGTCCAGCCCGTCTTGAGATATTCCACAACAACAGGCTCTTCGGCAAACCCTCGAATAATCTCCAGAACATTGCGCGACGTGCCGCATTGGGGATTGTGATAGATAACGATCGACATTGAGAACCTTCCGTTCAATTTCTGGATAGTGTTGTTGGCGAGGCCGCCATAGCGACGCGCAATCTGATGCCGTGTTTGATTGTTCCGTCTCGGTCAATTGCCCAGGTCTTTATCACCCCGGAAAATGCGCCCGGGTTCGATTGGCAAAGGCGACGAGTGAGAGCATCACCGGCACTTCGACCAGAACGCCCACCACGGTGGCAAGCGCTGCGCCGGAATTGAGGCCAAAGAGCCCGATTGCCACAGCAACAGCCAATTCGAAGAAATTGGATGTTCCGATCATCGCGCAGGGCGCCGCAATGCGAAACGGAACCTTCATGACCCATGCAGCGGCATAGGCGATTGCAAAAATACCATAGGACTGCAGGAGCAACGGCAGGGCGATCAGGGCAATGAGCACAGGTTGCGCCAGAATGACGCTGCCCTGGAAACCGAAAAGCAAAACCACGGTTGCCAGCAGGCCGATGATCGAGAACGGTTTCAGCCTGGCGGTGAAGTCTGACACCGCATCATCAGACCGCCTGCCGCTCATCAGAGCCTTGCGCGTCAGCGCCCCTGCGACAAGCGGAACCACCACGTAGAGGACGACACTCAGCACCAGCGTATCCCAGGGCACCGGAATGTCGGTGACACCCAGAAGCAAGGCCACAATCGGGGCGTAGGCAAAGATCATGATCAGATCATTCACACTGACCTGAACCAAGGTATAATTTGCGTCGCCGCGCGTCAGTTGCGACCACACGAAGACCATGGCCGTGCACGGCGCCGCACCCAGCAGGATCAATCCGGCAATGTAGGAATCGGCCTCCGCAGGATTGATCATGCCGACGAAAAGATATTTGAAAAACAACACGCCGAGCGCCGCCATGGTGAACGGCTTTATCAGCCAGTTGACGACGAGGGTAATCATCAGCCCCTTGGGCTGGTCTGTCACATGGCGAATGCTGCCGAAATCAACCGACACCATCATCGGATAAACCATTGCCCAGATCAGGACGGCAACCACCAGATTGACGTGGGCGTATTCAAGGGACGCAAGCACCTGAAACAAATCAGGCAGCACTTGACCAAGCAGAACACCAAGCGCAATGGCCAGGGCGACCCAGAGCGAGAGCCATTTTTCAAAGATGCCGATGCCCGATGGCGCGGCCTGGCCGCCTGGAATTTCCTGCTCAATGCTCATTGTATGACCCCATCTCCTTGTCGATAAAACACCCTTCACCCAAGCGGTTCATCAGCACCTCCACCAAAATGCGACGCGCGGAATTGGCCGCACGGGAAACAGGACAGTGCAAGGGGGATTACGCATGACGTTCTCATCAGCAGGCACAGGCAAGTTCATCAATAATGGGCTGGCAAAGCTCGGGGCGACCGCCACAACAGTCTTCCATCAGGAACACCAGAAGCCCGCGCACAGCGTCAAAATCGGCAAAGTAGCGGATTGTTCTGCCCTGTCGCTCATTGCGCACCAGCCCTGCATTGAGAAGCACCGACAGATTGGCCGACATGGTGTTTTGCCGGACATCAAGCTGCTCGCCCAACTCGCCCGCCAAAAGCCCATCAGCGCCCGCCTTGATCAACAGGCGAAAAACATCCAGACGCGTTTGCTGGCTCAGGGCAGAGAACGAAGAGAGTGCTGTTTTTATTTCCATGCATCATGATTATTGGATATATAAGCAGCCGTCAATGATTTTCTTTTACAGGCAATCACCATTGTTTGTACCCCGGCATGCGTCGCAACGGGAAACCCTGTCGAGATACGACTCCCAAGGCCGTCCGGCAGATTTCACCTATTTCTGGCGCATGCGCCATTCGGCAACGACATCATTCATGGTTTTTTCATTGCCGTCTTTGATCCACTGCATGAAATCGCGGGTAAAATGAAAGCCCTCCCCGCAGTGCCTGATCATGAATCTGCGAACATTTTGGGTGTTTTTGTAATATTGATCCACGGGAGTCGTGGGCAATATCGTGTCGCTGTGCCAGTCAAATCGAGCCATCCGCCTGCCTTTTGTTTTATGAATTCATGTGGCATTGCTCAAATGGTGGACGACCACAGAGCTTTTTGCAAAACAGCCAAATGACAATCAGATAGCGCCGACCTTTCCGGTCGATCAAAATCCCAACATGCCTTACCGGTCAAACCGGTTTTTGCCCTGCGATCGGTCTATTTCAAAAACCTCGCCAAAGACGCAAGCAAAGGCACCGGAGACAGTCCCGGTGTGACCTTGCACATGGCACGTGCAATCTCCTCAAAAAGACCCGCTTGTATTCCGATTCGTATCACAAATTTTGGAAGAGGCTCAACAGGCTGAAGCGGAAAATTGAATTTTCCGTGATCAATCAATGTGTTGATGAAAAAACAGTGGTGCCCAGAGGTGGATTCGAACCACCGACACACGGATTTTCAATCCGTTGCTCTACCAACTGAGCTATCTGGGCATCAACCTTTAACGACCGGAAAATGCTGGTATATTCCGGTCAGGCGAGCGGGGTTATAACATGTCCGCTGACGGTGTCCATATCAATGTGCGCTGATTGTCCGGTTTTTTAACCGAAAGTTGGACAGAGAGTGATTGTTTGCACCTGCGGATCAATCCCCCTCCTCGGAGGGATCCATGTTTTCCTCTTCCTCGGTCACGGGAATGGCATAGGAGCCGTTCAGCCAGCGGTTGAGATCGACATTTCTGCAGCGCTCGGAACAGAAGGGATAGCTCGCCCTGGAAGACGGCCTTTTGCATTCAGGGCACGGCAGCGCTTTTCGCAGCGGTTCAACATTGTTTTTGGGTGGCAGGGGATCGCTCATTCTTTCAGTACCTGTATCGGGCTTTCAGTACCTGTATCGGGCTTTCAGTACCTGTATCGGGAATTCAGCCGGGTTCAAGCCAGCGGGCGTGGACATCATAGCCCTCACCCGACAGAAGATTGACCGTTTCGAGAAGCGGCAATCCGACAACGCTGCTATAGGAGCCGACAAGCTTGACCACGAAGCTTCCGGCAAGCCCCTGGATGGCATAGCCACCGGCCTTGCCGCGCCACTGGCCGGACGCCAGATAGCTCTCGATTTCCATGCGTGACAGTCGCTTGAAGCGCACCCGTGTCTCGACGATCTTCTGGCGCACCGCATTTCCGGGCGTCACCAGACAAAGGCCGGTATAGACCCTGTGTGTGCGCCCGGACAGCTGATAGAGCGCGTTTGAGGCTTCATCGACACGTTCCGTCTTGTCCAATATGCGCCGCCCCAGGGCCACCACGGTATCGGCAGCCAGGATGTAACGATCCGGCCAGTTCGGATCACCTTTCAGAGCCTTGCGGGCGGCCTGTGCCTTCTCATGGGCAAGGCGACGCGCCAGGGTCCGCGGGTGTTCGGATTTTCCGGGTGTTTCATCCAGATCCATCGGCATGAGATGGTCTGGTTCGATGCCGACCTGCTTGAGCAATTCAAGCCTGCGCGGTGACCCGGAGGCCAATATGAGTTTGTGAGACAAGGCCATGGTGTCAGCGCATCAGCATCGTTGAAATTACTTGAATCGGTAGGTGATGCGACCCTTGGTCAGATCATAGGGCGTCATTTCGACCAGCACCTTGTCACCTGCCAGAACGCGAATGCGGTTCTTTCGCATACGGCCAGCCGTATGGGCAATAATTTCATGTTCGTTTTCCAGTTTCACACGGAATGTCGCGTTCGGCAGCAATTCCGTAACGACGCCCGGGAATTCGAGGACTTCTTCCTTAGCCATATAGTCAATGTCATCCTGTTTTGTGACGGGGGCAGCCATACCACCCCTGTTTGCGCGGGAAACTACACAATCACTTGGCGTTTGTGAACCAAATTGCGCATCGCCGATTGATTTGGTTTCCCGCAATGAAGTCGCGGCTACGGAAAGCGCAGCGCGACAATATAAATTACTCTATATTTTCATAGCATTAGGCTCGTTTTCCGGAATTCTTCCAGCCGAATCCATTCATGACTCAAATGGACGAATTCCGCATCCCCCCAAGGCTTTTCAAGGCCTTTCAAGGCTTTTCACGGCCTTGCGCGCCACAATATCGAAACCGGGCAATGCTGCAAGTCTTAGTTTTGCACTCTGTTCTGCTACAATTGAACCTGGTCTTTTGCAATAGAACCGGGCGCTATTTTGGACGTGCCTTTGCAAACCGCCGCTTCAAAAGGGTTTCAATGTGGTTGCGCACATCACGATAGGCGCTGACAATCTGCTCACGCGTGCCGGTGGCGACCGTCGGATCGGGTGTCGGCCAATAGACGACGTCCACGGCATTGGCGCGGGTCATTTCCAGCGCCCGGTGGTGGGCTTCCGGTGACAGGGTGATGATCAGGTCGAAATAGTCATCCTCCAGATCATCGATGGTCTGCGGCTGGCGCGATCCCAGATTCAGGTCCAGTTCGGCCAGCACGACATCCACAAAGGGATCGCGGCCGCTGTGGCGAATGCCGGCCGAGGCGATATAGGTGCCGGGCGGCAGATAGCGCCGCGCCAGCAATTCGGCCATCGGCGAACGGATGGCATTCATGCCGCACATGAACAACACCGACGTGGGCACGGCGGCGGCGCTCGCATTGGGTTTGTTGGGGTCCGGGAGCGTCGTCAAGATCAGCCGCGCCAATGCAGAACGCACACCAGTGTGAACAGGCGGCGTGCGGTGTCAAAATCAATCTTGATCTTGCCGTCGAGCCGGTCCATCAGGGTCTGCGAACCTTCGTTGTGAACACCGCGCCGCCCCATGTCGATGGCTTCGATCTGGCTGGGGGTTGAGCTGCGAATGGCCTCATAATAGCTTTCGCAGATCATGAAATAATCCTTGATGATCCGGCGAAACGGGGTGAGTGACAGGATATGGGTGGCCACAGGCTCACCATTTTCCAGAGCAACGCTGAAGACCAGCTTGGAATCGACCAGGGAAAGCTTCAACGTGTAGGGACCGCCTTCATGGCCGACCGGCTCAAAGCTGTTTTCCTCGACCAGGTCGAAAATCGCCACGGCCCGCTCATGCTCGACGTCAGGGGTTGAGCGCCCGATGGAATCATCCAGCGTCACCTCCGAGAGCCTGAATTTGCCACCGCCAGCCATGAAAAGCGTTCTCCTGAGGATTTTGAGCCGGGTTTTGCCCTGGCCTTATCCTGTCCCTGTTGCCGCGTGAGGCACGCCTTGCTGCGATCTGCCTCTATTCGTTCATTCGAATTGCAACAGAGCGGGCATGGGCGTCAAGGCCTTCCGCTTGTGCAAGTGTGATTGCCGCCGGGCCCAAAGCCCTCAATTGCTCTGAATTCAGCCGCAGGATGGATGTGCGCTTGACATAATCAAGCACCGACAGGCCGGAGGAAAAACGCGCCGAGCGCGCGGTCGGCAGGACATGGTTCGAGCCGCCGACATAATCGCCGATGACTTCCGGCGTATGGCGTCCGACGAAAATCGCACCGGCGTTGCGCACCAGCGGCAACAGCGCATCGGGATCATCGACCGCCAGCTCCAGATGCTCCGGCGCCAGGCGATTGACCAGGGACATGGCGCCGGGAAAATCATCCACCAGAATGGTGGCGCCGAAATCGCGCCAGCTGGCGGCGGCAATATCGGCTCTTTTCAAGGTCTTCAACTGCCGCTCGACAGCCGCTTCAACGGCCTGCGCAAAAGATTCACTGTCGGTGATCAGGATGGATTGGGCCGCTGCGTCATGCTCGGCCTGGGCCAGCAGATCGGCGGCGATCCAGTCCGGGTCATTGTTTTGATCGGCCAGCACCAGCACTTCGGACGGGCCGGCGATCATGTCGATGCCCACCGTGCCGAAAACCTGTTTCTTTGCTGCCGCCACAAAGGCATTGCCCGGACCGACTATCTTGGCGACCGGGGCGATGGTCTGCGTGCCATAGGCCAGGGCTGCAATGGCCTGCGCCCCGCCGACACGGTAGATTTCGGAAACACCGGCCAGCCTTGCGGCGGCCAGAACCAGAGGATTGAGGATCCCGTCCGGACAGGGAACAACCATGACAATGCGCTCGACACCGGCAACCTTTGCCGGCACGGCGTTCATCAGCACAGAGCTTGGATAGCTGGCGCTGCCACCGGGCACATAAAGGCCGACCGCTTCAATCGCCGTCCAGCGCGAGCCCAGACCGACGCCCAGTTCATCTTCGTAAAAATCGTCCTTCGGCATCTGCCGGGCGTGGTGCTTGCGGATACGCTGGTGCGCCAGTTCCAGCGCCTGCATGGTCTTTTCGTCGACCTGGCCAAGGGCCGCATCAATTTCTTCAGTGGAAATGGCCATGGCCTTCTGGCGCAGGTCCAGCCGGTCGAATTTCAGCGTATAATCGATCAGCGCCTGATCGCCGTTTTCGCGCACATTTTCAATAATGGCCGTCACGACGTCATTGACGTCCTGCGAGGCCTCACGCTTCATGGCCAGCAGCGCATCAAATTGCGCGCTGAAATCAACATCGTTCTGGTTCAGTCGGCGGACCAATTGTCTCTCCTGATTGCTGGCCTGGTGTTTGGCCTGATTGCTGGCCTGATGCTTGGCCTGATGCTTGGCCTGATGGCTGGCTCGATTGGGGCGGAAGGTGCCATCGGCTGCAACCGGGCTGTCTCAAACATCGGCCAGGGGATGGTGCGGACGAAACTCCGTTTCCCAGGCGGCACCCAGATCGGTAAGCTGCGCTTCGACGGCTTCCACAACCAGTTCAACGGCAGCGCCATCGGAGAATATCAGCTCGATCTGGCCACTTGGCAAATCATCCCCGGGCACAAAATTGATCGCCAGAAGCGACAGCACCTGGTTGCGATCGGATCGTTTGAAACCAAGCGAACGCACCTTGCTGACACTGTTGAAGTGAAGCGCCGTGCGCCGGCGCTCGAAACCCTTTTTGCGCTTGCCATCGGCCTCTTCCCAGACAAACCGGTTGCCGACCAGGATGAAGCGCTTCTCAGCGGCCCGGTAATCCAGGTCTGCTGCCTTGAACACGGCATCCTGCATATAGGCCGAAATGACGGACAGGTCTTCCTTGTCCAGTGCCATGAGTTTGAGAAGTTCCATGAAGCGCCTTCATATCTTGTGTGATTGGCCCAAAAGCCGGATGCCGGGTTTCCCACTGCCTATGTTAGTTAAACATTCGCAGCGCCGGGTGCAATTGGCTGAACGGATAATCCGCACGTCAGACGTCTAGGTCTGCAAGTCAGGAACTCAGGCGTTCCACCTGGGCGCCGCAGCGGGTGAGTTTTTCTTCCAGCCGCTCAAAACCGCGATCCAGATGGTAGACGCGGTTGACCACGGTCTCGCCCTGGGCGGCAAGCCCGGCGATGACCAGCGACACAGAGGCCCGCAGGTCCGTTGCCATGACCTGTGCACCGGTGAGCGCCTCAACGCCGCGCACGGTGGCTGTCTGGCCCGACAGCGTGATGTCGGCGCCAAAGCGCGCCAATTCCTGAACATGCATGAAGCGGTTTTCGAAAATGGTCTCGGTGATGAGCGATGTGCCACGGGCACGGGTCATCAGCGCCATGAATTGCGCCTGCAGATCCGTCGGAAACCCCGGAAAGGGATCGGTCGAAATATCGACCGGGTCAAGCCCGGTGCCATTGCGGCGCACGTGAATGCCCGAATTGGTCGGCATGATTTCCGCACCGGCTGCACGCAGGGTATCCAGCGCATTTTCCAGCAGGCTGGCATCGGTGCCCTCCAGCATCACGTCACCGCCCGCCATGGCCACGGCCATGGCATAGGTGCCCGTTTCAATGCGATCGGGCAGCACCCTATGGCGCGCACCGGACAGCGCAGCGACGCCTTCGATGGTAATGGTGGAGGTTCCTGCTCCGGAAATGCGCGCGCCCATGGCATTGAGACATTCGGCAAGATTGACCACCTCGGGCTCACGCGCCGCATTGCCCAGTTCCACGGTTCCCTTGGCAAGGGTTGCGGCCATCATCAGCACATGGGTCGCACCGACGGAGACTTTCGGAAAATCGTAGCGCCCGGCCTGAATGCCTTTTGGCGCGCGGGCGTTGACATAGCCCCCGTCGATATCGATTTCGACCCCCAGGGCCTTCAGGCCATCAATGAACAGGTCAACCGGACGGGTGCCGATGGCGCAGCCGCCGGGCAGCGAGACACGCGCCTCGCCTATACGCGCCACCAGGGGCCCGATGACCCAGAAACTGGCCCGCATTTTTGAAACCAGCTCATAGGGCGCCGTTGTATCGACAATATGCCGGGCGGTGAAATGAATGGTGCGCGAATAGCCCTCGTCCTGGCGTTCGCGGCGGCCGTTGACCGAATAATCAACGCCATGGTTGCCCAGAATGCGGATCAGCTGTTCGACATCGGCCAGATGCGGCACATTTTCCAATGTCAAAGTATCATCAGTCAACAGGGAGGCGATCATCAATGGGAGCGCCGCATTTTTCGCCCCGGAAATCGGGATCACGCCATTGAGCGGATTACCGCCGATTATCTTGATACGATCCATTGCCTGTATCGGGCTTCAGCCCGCCTTCCTGATCATTTGGGTCAGCAGTGCTGAACGCGCTGCCGATTCTATTGCGACTTGGTCCCGTCAGATGCAGGCAGACCGGCCGTCTCGTCCATCGCGCCACCGCGACGCGCCCTGACCTGCTGCTTGCGACGCTGGAGATTGGCACGCAACTCGGCCGCCTGCCGCTCCCTGCGGATTTCAGCGCGGATATCAGCAGCGCTTTTGCCAGCGCTTCCGGCTCCGCCGTTGTCTTTGTCCTGTGCCATGAAGCCCACATACCCCATTCAGCCGGGCGAGGCAAAGGGCAATTGCAAGGCACAAATCAGGCAAATGCGGCACGGTCAGCGGGCGGCAGACGCCGCGCCAGACAAAAAGCCGCTCAATCAGCCCCGATTGGTCCTTGCGCTGGAGGGAAACCTATGGCAATAGGCATCGCGTTCCTCAATGAGGCACCCGATGCTGCCGTAGCTCAGGGGTAGAGCACTCCCTTGGTAAGGGAGAGGTCGAGAGTTCGAATCTCTCCGGCAGCACCAGTAAGAACAACCAGGTGAATAGTCTGAATGACGGCAATTGAACGATTGCTGCGAATGCGCCTTCAGATTTGCTGAGTTGGTAGATTTTGTAGAATAACGATTCAACATGAGTGCCACTCGACACCATGCTGACATATAAAAATTACCTCCGTTCTATTCCTGAAAAGACTGCCTCGATCAGGCTGCAACACCGTCTCCACCACACCTCCAATTACTGTCGGTAATCCGAGATTAGCGAGGCCTAACGAACGGACATATGTTAATCGCCTAGTTTGCAACCAATAGGCGCCTAATCACCATGCAGGGGAATATCAAAACTCCCCTAATACCCCATTGGCGCCGAGCGCTGTTACTAATCAGGCAATCGGTGCCGAACTTTGGCATCCGTGTCTTCCCGCTCCGCTTCCCGCTCATAGGAGCCGGCAATTCTATTTAGGACGCTAGCAACATATGGAAATTCGTATTCAAGTTTCCTGCTCCAATTCCGATATTTATTGGCCAAGTCTCGTTCTTGATCGCCGCCTTCACCCCTCGAATAAATTCCACGACTATTGTGTGTCCCAACAACAAAACCGCTGCCAACCTTGGCGGAACTCATCCATTCCATGGCTTCACAAACAGCCCGGCAGGGCCAAACTCCGTCTTCATCCGCTGGTGATTTGGAAAGCAGTTGGCCAATTCTGTCGTCAGCAATATCAGCCCTGGCAATGTCCGTGGCCTGTCGGCGCACGTCCTTGAGCCAATCCTTCAGGACATCGGCGTTAATATTCCCATCATTCGCGGCTCCAGGAATCCTGCCGACACTGTCAAGCAGTTCGTAAGCCGAGCGCGCCATGTCTGCGACGCGCTCAGGCGCGACTTGGAATTCTTCTAGATCTTGTTCCTCATCGCTGCGCTTAAACGCGAAAGCCAAGGCCTGGACATACAAACTGGGTGTAGCGGAGATTTGTTTTTCGAGGTTCGGTATACCGTGCTCCGAATTTCTCAGTACGCGGAGATAGATGAACTCCAGTTGAGCCATTTCGTCGGGGTTCACGCCAGGACGCCCGTTGAGCTCTGCCATCGCTTCGGAAATATCATAGGCTGATAAACTGCCTCTCACCATGGCTTCCGTATTCGTCGCCACCAAAGCATGAAGCAGGCGCTTCAGGCGTGACGTCTCGATCTTTTTCCAATCCAGATGTAGGACATTGAAGGCCGCAGCCGGACGGCCCACTTCAAGCAACCGGTCCACGACCTCAATGATTTCTTCGGGACTATGATCGACCCAATGAGCATTCACTTGCTCCCAATAGGACTTGCGGGATTCGTCCGAATCACTGCGCAACAACCGCCATGTTATGTCATTGAACGGCATCGACAGAAACAGCTTCAAAGTCTTGCCGTCGCCGAGCGTTCGTTTTGTCTCGTCAACGATGTTGGAAAGCTGACTTGACTTATCCTCGCGTCGAAGAAGGCCTTGCAAGCAGTCAGCCAATTTTGGCTGAAGCGCCTGTGCGGAATTGCTAAGACATGCCAGGATAAACTCCTGAGTAGCCTTGGGCTTCTTGAGGATTTCACCCATGAGACCACCGACAACAAACGCTGCGCCACTATCGGCCAGCAAGTCACAAATTCCGTCGAAGCCGCGTGCGTTCCAGATTTCTTTTAGGGCGGCAAGCCGCTCGTCATGGATCAGCTTGTTCCGACTTTGGTGGTCAAAGTCTTCATCCTGATATTCTTGACGGGAGGGTTCGACCCAGGGCGATGCGAATAACCATCCATGGCGCTTAACCACATCATCAGGAAGAAGCTTATCCAGCAAGGCCGTCGCACTGGCGGCGTTCTCCTTACTGATGCCTTGTTTCCTGCTTCTTCTGGACAGGGTGTGTTTGCGAATATGTTCGCGCAGCTTCGCTTTATCGTCTTCGCTTGCTGAATTTTCCGCCCAGTTCTCGACAAGACCCCAGACCAAAGCCTGATGCTCGTCAGAGAGGACTGAAAGCCGCTCCAACAAATCGCCGAGTGTTTTTTCATTGTGGTTCGGCCAAGACAGCGTTAATTCAATGGCATGCAAAACGAATTTATTGCGCTCACCGACTGTGACTGTTTGCCCCGAGCCGGACGCATCGCTACGCCACTTCGGCCGGTGATTGAAGTGCCCCACTTCGGGATATCCGCGAAACTGTGCCACGCAGATTTGCCATCCGACGTCCGAGTATCTTTTTACCAGATAATCCAGAGCTTTGATCCGCTCTTCAAGCGATGCCGCTGTTTGCGGCAGCCATGACCGAAAGACGGATTTGAGTGATTCCTTGGGTTTATTCTCCCAGTTATCGTCTATTTCACGGCTGCAAAGCCGCGCCAAAATATCAATAACCTGAGGGAGGTTAGCCGGATCCCACGCTAGATTTTCTAGCCCCCAGAGAAGACCGGTTCTTGCCGGTGAGCTTCCAAACAGCGAGTTGTCGACGGGCTTTAGAAGGCCCATTACCACCGGATTGTCGGAGCGAAGATCGTTTGATACCAATTCCAAAAAGACATCGGGCGCGGCTTCTGCATAATTGGGAAGGTCGTTGTTTTGCGAATGAAATTTTTCCAGATCAAGCGGACTAAGCAACCTACGGATCAAGACGTTAATCTCGCCTTCCGCGTCAAAACCAAGTCGGTCAAAAAACAGCGTACTGCCGTGAACAGAGAGCAAAACCAGCGTTTCGCAAACGCCACTACGCAGAGCAGCGGAATGATCCCGTACTTTGCCATACATACCCGCAGCCCAGCGATCTTCTTCAGGCAAGTCTAGAGCCGGATCTCGTTCGGAGAGAACATATTCGGCGGCGATCAAAAAATCCCGTAAGTCTTTTTCGGTGATTGTGGTCGCGATTGCGAAGAGCGCATCAATCTTCGATGTAACCCCACGGAAATGTCCCACCGACCAAAGTGGAGGATCGTCACATTGGATCGCGCGATGCAACATCGCTTCAAAGTTTTCGTAGCTGGATTCGGCCAACATCGACACGATTTCGCGATCAGCCTTTGAACTGGTCTGCCATGCACCGATTAAAACCGCCGGAACGAGCTTACGGGCCATTTCCGTTTCTTTCGCCCATTCCGGTGTTCGTGTTGTCCCCGGGTGCGAAAGGCGACGGCGAAGGATCGTAGGAGAGCGCGCAGATTCCTGGGCCAGACGGTCTGCCGCATCCTTTTCAATCCCCATGTCTTTCAGCGCTTTCTCAAAATCCTCGGATCGCAGCAGATCAAGACTGACATCCGGGTCGGCATCCACCGCATTGCGCGGCCTGACAACGATGCAGTGAAATTTCTTGAACAGTGGAACAAGTTCTCGCTCGATCTCTGGTCTGTCGGCAACCGCAATGAACGTATCTGGAGAAGCGGTTGATAGTTGCCGCACGGCATCTGCGCTATCAAAGACAATCGCGTCATCGCCTGAGCGTCGGCTGGACAGTTTGTCGGAGGCGACGAGGCATGACAGAAAAGCCAAAGCTTCATCGCGGGAATCTGCCGCGACGATAAATGGTTGGCCAGGCTCTCGGTCGAGCCACCGAGAAAATGCCTCCGCATAACTACTGATAGCCGGAGCAAAAAGACAGGACGAAAGCGTATAGTCGCCTGCGGGCGCCCAGCTATTCCAGCACTGGCTCAAAGAACGGTATCCGGTTGTTGGCTTTCCAAGCCGCTCTGCAAGCCAGATTTGGACCGGCGCGGATTGTTCCAACCACTGTTCAATATCGCTGGCGTCATAGGCCTTCACGTCCTTCCAATCCCCTAGCGCCCTTTTCTCCGACGCCCATTCCTTTTTGCCTTGCCAATTCCTTGGCGTGACAAACACGAAAGTGGTTTGCGCTCTTTCTTTGGCACCGACAGAACCGACCCTCGCTATGTAATCACCTTCCGCTTTTGATTTCGGGGTCTTCTTGTCGCACCCGAACTCCCAACCGGATTTTCCATTTGGAATCCACTGGGTCGGAGCACCCGCCTCAACATAACCATCCCATCCTTTACGCTGGGCGTTATCAAATGCGGGAAAGTCAACGCCAGTCAGATCAAAACCTGTCGAATTAACAAGCCTTCTCAACAGGGCGGGAAGTTCCGATCTTGCGGCAACATTGTCGGCCCACAAAGAAAGGTCCACCGCTTTCGTCCTAACAACCGTCGGCATATAACCGCGGCTCAAAGCTGGCTGTTTATCCGCTGTGTGCTGTGCAGCATCGAAACGGCTTTGCATCTCGAGCAGCTTTTTCTGATTTGTCCCAAACACCTTTTCCAGACGCGCTGCCATATTCGCTGACAGCGAGGCTTTTCCGTTGAGGAAGTTCGACAGCGCTGGCCGTCCAACTCCCAAGAGTTTCGCCGCGTCCTTCACCGTCAAATTTTGAGGAATGACATTCGTTTTTACATATGCACCGGGATGCTCAACGCTGTTTTTATTCTCTGACATTAATAATCCGTTTCGTAATCTAAATATTGAATTCACGACTTATATAGCGTGTAGCGCGACACAATACAAGTTGTTGTTTTGTTCCATTTATACACACCAAAAAATGTACGGTGATCTCAGAGCGGTTAGGCACTGAAGGTTCCCCATGAAACTGTTTTCTGGTTCCTCCGCCATAGATAGCGACCGGAAATCCGAAACCACTTCCACTTGCTTTGACATGCCGAGAGATTTGCACCCCGCCACGGGATCTTGAATTTACATCCCGCCATACCACGCCCGTTCACCCTTACCATCTGGAGCTAGGGGTTGCTCAGTCACGAGGGCCGCAAGATGCATTTTGACAGTGTTGCGGTTGGTGCCGGTGAGCTTGACGATGTCGGCTACCGTCAACCGGCCATGCTCATTTGCCAGTTGCAGAATGGTGAGCGACAGGGCCGAAAGCGTTTCCATCAGGATCCTCTCGCGCTGCATTTTTTTCTCAAGCCTGCGTTTTTGCTACTGAAGGGCACGAAGGAAAAAGCCGAGCCATGGCTGCCAGTCAGGTGTGCCTGATCTGATTGTGCCCTGAGTACGTCGGAGGGCGAGATAACAGGAAACCTTGCTTTGCTCGATCATACTTTCAAGCGAACTGTATGGCACATAGGTATAACCCGCGCGCAGCAACAACAGCGTTGTCAGGATGCGCGACAGTCGGCCATTGCCATCCTGGAATGGATGGATTTCCAGAAAGACAACCGTGAAGATGCCGATCACCAAAAGCGGATGAATTTGCTTGTCGTCCAGAGATCGCGATGTCCAGACAGTGAGTTCTTCCATAAGGCGCGGAGTATCGAAAGGCGTCGCCGTTTCGAAAACCACGCCAATCTCCTTTCCCCCGGCATCAAACGCAATGACATGATTGGGATTGGTTTTGTAGCTGCCGCGATGGCGTTCATCCTTGCCGCTGTGAACCAGCAAGTCCCGATGCAATTGCCTGATATGGTTTTCGGTCAGGGGAATATCGGCGGCGCTTGAAAAGACCATTTCCATGACGGCTGCATAGCCTGCGACTTCCTGCTCATCGCGCGTATCGAATTTGCGGGTTTCGAGATTGGACAGAAGCTGCTCGACTTCCCGGTCTGAAAGCCTGCTGCCTTCAATACGTGTTGAAGAGCCGATACTCTCAATTGTCGCCACGCGGCGCAGCGCCGAAAGTCGGTCTGACCTCAATGTGCTAATTGCGCGCCAAGCACCCTCGTACTCATCAGTTCCGGATATCAATGAAAGCATTTCAGTTGTGATGATGATCGTGTCGTCGTTTAGACACATACCCGTATAAACATCCAAACAAGCGACGGATATCCGAATTCATATCCATATTTATCCATAAATCAGCGCGCGAGACAGGGTTTCCGCTTTTGCGTTTCGCAATATGATCGCGAATTACCGTGTCACCGCATTTCATGCGGCGGTTCGGCATAATCAGAGCGCTTTTTCCCTTTCTGCATCGGCAGCATGCACTCATTTGGACGGACGAATAATGCTCTTTCTTCATTGACACCTTGTCATGTCCGACTGCTATGTCGGAACATCGGGCGCGAAAGACAAGCAAGGAGGTACCGTCCATGTCTGAGATTATTTTCTATACAAACCCTATGTCACGCGGGCGCATCGTGCGCTGGATGCTTGAGGAATTGGGTCAGCCTTATGAGACGAAGGTGCTGGATTATGGCCCGCAGATGAAGTCGCCGGATTACCTGGCGATTAACCCCATGGGCAAGGTGCCGACCGTTCAGCACGGACACGCCGTGGTAACCGAAGCCGCTGCCTGCTGCACCTATCTCGCCGCCGCCTTCCCTGATGCTGCGCTTGCCCCTGCGCCGGGCACGCCTGAGAGTGCGGCCTACTTTCGCTGGATGTTCTTCGCCGCAGGGCCGTGCGAGGCGGCGGTCACTAACGCTTCATTCGGTTTCCTACTGCCCGACAACCCGCAGGCGCGGGGGCGGGCCGGGTATGGCTCGCTGGAGGCGGTCGCTGACGCGCTCGCCGCCATGCTGTCGGACGGGCGGGATTATGTCACCGGAGGATCGTTCAGCGCCGCGGATGTCTATGTGGGTTCGCAAATTCTCTGGGGAAAGATGCTCGGCAACTTGCCCGATCGCCCAGGGTTTACAGCATATGCTGAGCGTCTGAAGGCGCGCCCGGCTGCGGTACGCACACGCGAAATCGACGAAGCCCTGATGCCGGCGCCGAGCTGAGACATCCGCAATTACGGTAGTTGGTATGGACATGGGACATAATCTGGATGCCTGGA